>Ga0115561_1000001_pt1 | contig 186977 bp, 178 predicted proteins | sample COGITO_mtgs_1105_4_FD_87201 | JGI IMG/M metagenome (GOLD analysis project Ga0115561, IMG submission 87201) | Pelagic marine microbial communities from North Sea - COGITO_mtgs_110512 | ecosystem: Environmental > Aquatic > Marine > Epipelagic | place: Germany:Helgoland, sampling site Kabeltonne...
AAAGTCTTTCATGCTGGGACTCGTGAGGCAGGCGGTAAGGTTGTGAGCGCTGGGGGGCGCGTATTATGTGTGGTCGGGCTTGGTGAAAGCGTTGAAATGGCTCAAACATTAGCTTACGAGCGAGTGGATTTGATAGGTTGGCGCAACAGGTACTTCCGTAAAGATATTGGGCATAGGGCAATAAGCCGCTAGTAGGCTTGTTTTTCGCTATGCAAAATGTGAACGGTAGAAAATACTCTTGGGCTGCTGAGAGTTAGGGTTAGCAAGGTAACAAATATGCGTGATACAAACTCATTTATTGATGGTCTTATCGGTGGCATTGATCGTAGTTTACGAACATTGACCGGCAGCAGTACGGCTACACGCACCAGCCCAAGTGCAGATCTACAAGAGCCCGATTTGTCGGAGCAAGAGCGCAAGCATGTCGCGGGTTTAATGCGTGTTAATCATGCCGGTGAAATTTGTGCGCAAGCATTATACGAAGGCCAGGCTTTGGCTGCTAAAACCGCATCCGCCAAAGAATCCTTATTGCATGCCGCAAGCGAAGAGCAAGATCATTTGTCTTGGTGTCGCCAGCGCCTAGATCAATTAGATGCGCGGCCTAGTGTCTTCGACCCGCTGTTCTATGGCGCTTCCTTTGCACTAGGCGTTGGTGCCGGACTTCTGGGTGACCGAGTTAGTCTTGGATTTGTTGAGGCAACTGAAGATCAAGTGGTAAAGCACTTAGAAGAACACTTGGCTGACTTACCTGAGCAAGATGACAAAACTCGGGCCATCTTGGAAGAAATGCGGGCGGATGAATCGCGCCATGGCGCTGAAGCATTAGCACAGGGCGGTAGGGTTTTTCCTCAACCTGTGAAAAATGCTATGCGAATAGTTTCTAAAGCTATGACCAGCACTACTTATCGCATTTAGCCCCTGCCGGTTTAGTTAGGCGTTTGGCTGTCCGACTTTAGCTAGGCTTCAGGCACTATTTCAAACGAATGGCTAATTTCAACTCCGCCTTTCTCTAGCATTATGGATGCTGAGCAGTACTTTTCCGCGGTCAGATCAATAGCCCTTTGCACTTTCGCTGGATCAACCTGGGCACCAACAACCGTGAAGTGAATTTTGATTTGCTCAAAGACAGCAGGAATAGTTTCTGCTCGGGCCCCTTGGAGACTGACTTTTAGGTCAACTAGGGGTTGGCGGCTCTTTTTCAAAATATCAACGACATCGTAAGCAGTACAGCCGCCTAAACCCATAAGTATTAGCTCCATAGGCCTGCTGCCTAGGTTTTCGCCTCCGGCTTCTTCAGGTCCATCCATGAGCACCTCATGGCCCATACTATTTTCTGCCTTAAAGTGAACATTGCCCGCCCAACTAACATTTACGTGCATTAACTACTTCCTTCTAGTGATGTGCGTGTTAAGTAATATTGTACCCGTGGTTTGAGGTTGCAGCCTTGATTTGTTTGGTGGCCGAGACGTTGCTACTGGTCGGTAGGTGATAGTGTCAGCTTTGTGGCGGCCTGTGTTGTATAGACCATTTCTAATCAGTGGTGGGGTACCTATGAGTCTAATACTGCCTAAATGATTCCGACCATACCGCAAACGCCCCCGTTTATCGGTAGTGAGGTGTTAGGCGACGCAGTACTTTGCATCTTGTGTGTATGCAGTACGTTTAGCCTCACAAGGAACTGATGGAATAATGCCAAGCCATAATCAACCTACGTCAATCACAGCGTCAGCTACAAATGTTATGAGTGATGTTAAAAGGCGTGCTAAGCCGGGTAAGCTCCCCAGACAAAATTTCACTGTGGGCCAAGCACTTCTTCAAGCTTTCCAATCTTCTCTACGAAAAAAAGATACTTCTAGTATCGCAGGCAAAGCCGCTGCCAGCGCTGGGAGTGGGGTGAATATTGATGAAAAAACAAATGTTGATAAGCGGCTCGAGCGTAACTTTGAGAGCAATAAGGGCAAAAAGCTCCAAGAAGGATTAGAGATAACCTCAATATTATCCGATATTGCAGGTTTCCCTATTAACGGCACATGTTTGTCAGCACTTGCGGGTATAGAGCCAACCGTAATAGTGGAGCTTCTGCACGCAGCATCTTTCCGCAAACTGCGCGCGCGGAGAGTAGTTTATAGAGAAGGCGATAAAGTCGACAATGTAACGTATCTCCTAGAAGGATCTCTCACCGTATTCCGTTATAGCCCTGATGGACGCGAGCTGGTGCTGGACTACTTGGGGCGTGGAGATTTTATTGGCGAAGTCCCGATGTCTACTGGCAATAATGGTTACAAGGCGGACTTTAAAACGCGGGAAGACTGCAAAGTTGCTGAAATACCCATTGATGAGTTTCAGAAAATTTGTCTACGCCACCCTGAGTTTTTACTGCAAATGACAAAAAATCTGGCTCAACGACTTCTCTACACTGAAGACCGGATCTACGATTTGGTTTTTCTCGATGTCACTAGTCGAGTCGCAAATGCCTTGCAGTACTTGGCGGATAGTCCAACGGCAATTACTCATCCACAAGGTATGCAAATACGTATTACACGGCAGGAGATCGGTAGTCTTGTTGGTTGCTCGCGTGAGATGGTGGGAAGGGCGCTTAAAGAACTTACTTCCACAAACAAAATTTCCGTAGATGGAAAAAACATTGTCATATTCGGCTAGTTTTTAAACTGCGCCATGTTCAGTTCAGTTGATGGCGCGGCTCGTTACTACTCGGCCGAGTTTGCGCCCGCAACGACCCAGCATCTAGCGATCGAAGAGTGCTGCTAACGCTTCTCCTGGATTTTCTTCGCGCATAAAAGCTTCGCCAACTAAGAAACAATAGATCTCATGGCTATTCATTAGCTCGACATCTTCTAACTTAGAAATGCCGCTTTCTGTGACAACTGTTACGTTGTCCGGAATGTGTTTTAGCAAATCTATAGTTGTATGCAGGCTAGTGGAGAATGTTTTTAGATCTCGATTATTGATACCAATAAGAGTGGGTGATAGCTGTAATGCTCGATCTAGCTCCTCACCGTCGTGAACTTCAATGAGCACCTCTAAGCCAATATTTGTTGCCAGCTCGTAAAGAGACTTCAGCGTACCTTGATCTAGGGCGCTGACTATCAACAAGATGCAGTCTGCTCCCAATGCGCGCGCCTCATAGACTTGGTAGGCGTCTATTGTGAAGTCCTTGCGAATCATCGGTAGTTCTACGCTGGCTCTTACAGCGGTAAAGTAATCGTCAGAGCCCTGGAAGTATTGTTCGTCGGTTAGCACCGATAGGCAGCTGGCATTGTGTAGTGCATAGCTTTTAGCTATCGCAACGGGGTCAAAATCCTCTCTAATAACGCCTTTGCTTGGCGATGCCTTTTTAATTTCTGCAATTACGCCAGGTCTTTTTGCCTGCGCTTGGCTGCTTAATGCTTGCACGAAGCCACCTTTGGGCGTTACCAATAGTGCTTTATTGATCAGTGCTTCTAGCGGGCATTGGGCTTTGCGTGCGGCTAATTCTTCATGCTTAGTTTGGATAATTTGCTCGAGAATATTGCTCATTGGGTCTGTTGTTCTCTAATCTGTATTCAAGGTCAAGGACTCTAATGTTAGCCCTAATTGTTTGGCGCTTGCCATTATCTACGTCGCTACCATGATTTTCGTTACGCGCACCAGCTCGTTGAAGCGCTCGTTTGCCAGGCCCGTTGCTATGGCGTCTTGAGCCATGGCAATACCGTTACCTAAACTCGTCGCCACGCCAGCTACGTAAATAGATGCGCCTGCGTTAAGACTAACAATATCTGCTGCGGCGCTTGTGTCATCGGTTAAAGACTGCTTAATCAACGCTAAGCTAGAGTCGGTAGAAGTGGCTACAAGCGCATTGAGTTGCGCTGCATCGCGCTTGGCAAAGCCAAACTGCTGAGGGTTAATTTCATACTGACTAATTGTGCCTGCTTTTAGTTCCACAACGCTTGAAGGGGCGTCTAAGCGTATTTCATCAAGACCTTGGCTGTGTACGATCAACGCGTGTTCTGAACCCAGCAGTTTTAGTACCTCGGCCATTTTGTACTGCCAATCTTGGCTAAAGACACCTATTACCTGACGTTTTGCACCAGCTGGGTTAGTCATGGGGCCAAGTACATTCATCATCGTGCGAATGCCAATTTCTTGGCGTATAGGCCCGGCAAAACGCATTGCACTGTGGTGAGCCGGTGCAAACATAAAGCCAATGCCGACCTCTTCTATACACGTAGTAATTTGCTCCATAGACAGATCTAGCACAACGCCTGCGGCTTCTAGTACATCTGCGCTGCCGCTGAAGCTAGTCATCTTCCGATTCCCGTGCTTCGCCACGCTAGCGCCAGCCGCCGCCGTTACAAAAGCCGCTGCAGTTGAGATGTTAAAAAGTTTGCTGCCGCTACCGCCGGTACCACAAGTATCGACCAAGTGCTCTGCGTTAACCGTCACTTTGCTTGCAAGTGCGCGCATGGTCATGGCTGCTCCGGCAAGTTCTTCGGCGGTTTCACCTTTTACTCTGAGCGCCGCAAGAATTGCTCCAATTTGTCCCGGCGTTGCTTCCCCCGACATTATTTGGTGAAAAACTTTAGCTGTGTCGTTTTGGCTAAGGTCTTGGCCGTCGACAATTTGCTGTAGTGCTGTAGGTATATCCATAATCAGTAACTTACTTTGACGCTAATCTTATGCGTTTGGGCTTTGAAGGAAATTGTTTAAGAGGTCGTAGCCATGTTCCGTGAGAATAGACTCAGGGTGAAACTGCACACCTTCTAGGTTTAGGTCTTTGTGCCTTAAGCCCATAATTTCATCAACCTCACCTTCTTTTTCGGTCCATGCGGTGATTTCCAGCGTGTCTGGCAGAGTGGCTTTATCTACAACCAGTGAATGATAGCGAGTGGCCTCGAAAGGTTGCTTCAAGCCCGCAAAAACACCTTCACCATTGTGGTGGATTGGCGAGGTCTTACCATGCATAACACTGGCTGCGCGACCGACTTTGCCGCCAAAACTTTGTCCTATGCTTTGGTGTCCTAGGCAAATGCCTAGGATGGGAATTTTGCCAGCAAAATGTTCTACCGCTTGGAGTGAAATGCCAGCTTCGTTGGGTGTGCAGGGTCCAGGAGATATGACGATTTTCTCCGGTGCCAGTGCTTCTATTTCTGCAATGGTAATTTCGTCATTGCGTCTAACTTCTACTTCAGCACCCAGTTCTAATAGGTATTGAACAATGTTGTAGGTAAAAGAATCATAGTTATCAATCATTAGTATCATGTTCGGTCTTCCTTCTTACGAAGTCGCTGTATGCAATAGCGGCTTGAACAATATTCGCTTCGTATTAAAAGTGGCAATTATTGGGCTGGGTTGATGAGTTTGTTTTCAGCCATTGCTGCTGCGCGAAATATCGCGCGGCCCTTATTCAGACTTTCTTTCCATTCAAGGCGAGGTATGGAGTCGTGAACAATTCCGCCACCCGCTTCGATGTAGAGTTTGCCGTCTTTTACTACAGCGGTACGAATGGCAATGGCAGTATCCATATTGCCGTTCCATGCCAAGTATCCTACTGCGCCGCCGTAGATGCCGCGTTTGACAGGCTCTAGTTCGTCAATAATTTCCATTGCTCGCACCTTGGGCGCGCCGGACAAAGTGCCGACAGGTAGTGTTGCCCTGAGCACGTCCATTGCGTTTTTGCCCGGCTTCAGCATTCCTTCAACGTTTGAGCAAATGTGCATAACGTGGGAATAACGTTCGATCATAAATTTCTCTGTGACCGTGACGCTACCTGCCTGGGCAACACGACCTACGTCGTTGCGACCTAGGTCGATGAGCATGAGGTGCTCGGCGAGTTCCTTGGGGTCGCTTTTCAGTTCTTCTTCAAGTGCTAAGTCTTCGGCTTCTGTGTGACCTCGTCTGCGCGTGCCAGCTAATGGCCGATTTGTGACTTTTCCATCTTCTAAGCGCGCCAATATTTCTGGAGAGGAACTAACTATTTCGAATTCTTCGAGATCCATAAAGTACATATAGGGCGAAGGGTTTAAGTAACGTAACGCGCGATAAAGGTTGATAGAAGGCGCCTGAAACGGAATGCTCATGCGCTGGGCCAGAACCACCTGCATGATGTCGCCATCCATGGTGTATTCACGAATCTTCTCTACTGCCGACTTGAAGGCCTCTTCACCAAATTCAGATACAAAATCGCTTTCTTCAATGATTTGGTTAGCTGTGCCATGTTCGGTACCTGTCACGGGTAGCGCAAGAGATTCTGTTCTGGCGCTAAGTATGCTGCGCATATCCTCAACACTGTTGGGGACATCCGGGTCTACTAAGCTGATCATCTGCATTCGGCCTTTGAGGTTGTCGAATACCACCACTTCTTCGCTGACCATTAATAGAATATCAGGAGTATTTAGTGTGTCTTTGGGTGCACTGTTCGCCAGCTTCTTTTCAACATAGCGAACGGTATCGTAGCCAAAGTAGCCAACTAAGCCGCCAAAGAATCTGGGTAGGCCATCGGTCTGGGTCACATTGAAGCGGGCTTGAAATGCCTCGATGAATGACAGCGGGTCATCGCTTTCCACAGACTCTACAACTTCTTTGTCCGTGATCACTTCAATACGATTGCCGCGTACCTTTATGATTGTGCGCGCAGGCAAGCCAATGATTGAGTAGCGGCCCCATTTTTCGCCGCCTTGGGCAGACTCAAGTAGATATGAGTAGGGACCTTGGGCGAGTTTGAGATAAACAGAAAGGGGCGTGTCTAGGTCAGCTAGTGTTTCGTGAACAACGGGAGCACGGTTATAGACAGGTAAAGTAGTATTCATTATTAGCCTTTAGCATAAAATTTGGACGAAAAAGATGCCGGCAAAAAATAGCGCCAGCGGAGTGGGCAGTTAGTGTCGCCAACGTCCTAGTAACGGAGCGGCTCCGTTTGATTTATCTTTTAAGTCGTAACACGGCATCGCCACGTCCAATAGTTCTATGCAGGAGGGAAGGCTATCACGCAATTTTGGTGTTGTGGAGATCTGAAATCGTTGTTGGCGGCAAAAAGCCGATGATTGCCACAAAAATCTCTGAAAAATGTCAAAAATTTGCGCGAAAGAGGAAAAATTCCAACTAAAGCAATTCCTGCAGATTATCTAAGACGCGGGTTGGGTTCAGTGTTGCAACGTCTACCCCATGGTTGTAGCCATCGCGCATACAAACCACGTCTACTTTGGCCGCCTTAGCAGCGCCTACATCAGCGTCAGAATCGCCGATCATGAGTACCCGTTCTGGCGCTAGCTGGAAAAAACTCAGGCAGTGTTCAATGGGGTCCGCGGCAGGTTTTGGGTTTGCTGTTGTGTCGCCGCAAACAATGAGATCGAAGTGTACTTTTAGGTCTAAGGCTTCAAGCAGCGGTACGCTGAGTTCTGTCAGCTTGTTGGTAACAATTGCCAAAGATGCTCCGCGCCGCTTGAGCTCAACTAGGGTGTCCAGCGTGTTCGGATAAGCTTGGCTAAGGTCGGCAATATGCTGGGTGTAGTAGTCCAGAAATGGACCAAGCAATTGGTCCAAAAGCTCGTCTTTAGGCTCCATGTTGTGGTGCAGTAGCGCCTGGCGCACAAGCGTACGGGACCCATGGCCTATCCAATGTCGCACCAAATCTGCAGAAACGGTTGGCAGCGAGGCGTGTTTCAAGCAGTGATTTAGGGCTGCGCCAATGTCTGGGGCCGAGTCGACTAAGGTGCCATCTAGATCAAAAAGGTATGCGTCATATTCTCTAGTCATTGGTGGGTCAGGCTACTTAGCATCAGCTCCAGCAATTTCCGCCCGCATAGAGCTTATGGTTTGCGCATAATCGGCTGCGCCGAAAATAGCGGTGCCCGCAACAAATGCATCTGCGCCGGCGGCGGCTGCGGCGGCTATATTTTCAATTTTGATACCGCCATCTACCTGTAGGCGGATATCTCTGCCACTTGCGTCAATTTGCTCGCGCGCATTGCTTATCTTGGTCAAACTTGACGGGATAAATGATTGTCCGCCAAAGCCAGGGTTCACTGACATGATGAGTACCAGATCAACTATATCTATGACTTCGGCGAGTACATCCATTGGTGTTGCTGGATTGAATACCAGTCCTGCTTTGGCACCTCCTTCGTGAATCATGGCAAGCGTTCTGTGCAAGTGCTCTGTGGATTCCGGGTGCACTGTAATGTAATCGGCTCCTGCGCTGAGGAAATCTTCAACAAGCCGGTCTACCGGTTTCACCATCAGGTGAACGTCTACACACGCATCTATACCCGCTTTGCGTAAGGAGCTTAGGACCAGTGGGCCGATAGACAAGTTGGGTACGTAGTGGTTATCCATTACGTCGAAGTGGATGGTATCAGCGCCAGCGGCAAGGACATTGCGAACTTCGTCCCCTAGGCGGGTGAAATCTGCGGCTAAAATAGAAGGGCAAATCCAGTGGCTCATAAGTTTTTCATGGTGTAAAAAACTAAGTCTAACTTAGCAGCTTACATAGCACCTAGCGATAACTGGCACGTGGGCCACTTTTACCCGGCAAATGCTGTTAACCGTTGATAACCGTTTGATAATCCTCAAGCGTGCCAATATCTGTCCATGCGCCGTTATGGAGTTGTGCGGATAATTGGTCTTTTGCTATCGCATCAAACATCAGGTCGCGAGTGGAAAAGGCACCTTCTGGACTGCCGGCAAATATCTTTTGGGAGAAAATAGAGATGCCGGAATAAACGTACTGGTTGCCGCGGCTTGTTACCCGGCCGCCACTGTACTCAAAGTCACCTTGTGCTCTAGTTTTGGGTGTAGGGGTTAAAACTAAGTGGGCACTGTCGTTAGGGGCCAGAGTTTTGGGCAAAGTACCAAAGTCGAAGTCAGTAAGAATATCGCCATTACACACGACAAATTCATTATCCATTAGTAGGGGTAGGGCCTTTTTTATGCCGCCGCCAGTTTCTAATAGTGACTGCTCATGGCTGTAGCTTATTTGCATACCAAATTTTTCGCCGTTGCCTAACGCGGCCTCTATTTGTGCGCCAAGGTGATATAGGTTTATCACTACTTCGGTGATATTAGCTGCGCGCAGTTGCTTGAGTTGTCGCGTGATCAGGGGCTGACCATTGATCGGTAGCAGTGGTTTGGGTGTGGTGTCGGTGAGCGGCGCTAAGCGAGCACCTCGCCCAGCTGCCAAAATTATCGCTTTCATATTTATGCTAGGTGTCGGCAATCTGCCATGGGCTGATCTAAGGTTTTTAGGAAGTCGGCCAGTGCATAAGTATCGTTGTGACTAGCGGCAAGGTCGACAATTCGGTTCAGTACACTTGGTATGTGTTCTAAGTGACTAGACTTGCCGTCGCGCAGGTGGAGGCGGGCGAAAATACCTACGGCCTTCATTTGGCGCTGCATTGCAGTTAGGTCAAACCAAGTCTTAATGGTGGCGAGGTCATAATCAGAGTCGCTAAAGATGCTGCTGGCATTTAGGTAGTGCTTAAGCAACGTGTCAATGTCCTGTTCTGAAAAAGTGTAGTAGCAATCGCGCAACAGCGAGGCCGGGTCATACAAAGCAGGTCCATAAAGCGCATCTTGGAAATCGACAATACCTATAGATTTTGCTGGGGCGCGGCTTCGATAGAGTAGATTTCGGCAATGGTAATCTCTGTGCACACAAGCTTGGGGTTGATCTAGCATGGCGGTAATGAGCGTGTGCTTTACTGATGTGAGAAGATCTTGTTGCTCAGCGGTGACCTTGCAACCCAATAGCTTGGTTAAAAACCATTCGTCAAAGAGATCAAACTCCATTGTCATCCGCGTTTGGTCATAAGGCGGGATCAATTCACTGCGCAGGGGTTGTAGCTGCTGTAGTGTGTCTAGAGCAGCTATGACCGCCTCTTGCGCCAGCGGCGTATCGGACAAGCCTGTTGTCCCAGCTAAATCATTGGCGGGATAAAGATCTTCTAAGTGGGTGTCGCCCAAATCTTCCATAAGAAAGTAACCCAAGGCTAAATCTTTATGCATGATTTTTGGTACGCCAAGGCCGTTGGCGTGAAATAGCTCGTCCAAGGCTAAGAATTGATCATTGTTTTCTAGCTCTGGCGGGCTGGACATAGCCACCCAGCTTTCGTCCCCGTGACCTGATGTGCGATAAAATACTCTATGGCTGGCTTCTACTCTGAGGGAGAGTAAGCTCACCGGTGCGCCTGTGACTTCTCTGCACCAAGCTAGGATTGTTTTTTTGGAGTTTTTCACGTGGGTATTATAACCGGGGAGACAATTCTTTTATCATGTACGCCATGAAATATATCTTGATAGCTTTGCTGTCCTTTAGCGTAACGTGTTCTCTAGGCCTGCAGGCAGAAATTTCTGGTACGCAGAGCTGTGATGCGTCTGCCGAAAACCGATGCGCCACTGCTGATTTATCCGCGCTAGCTAGTAGTACTGTGCCAGCGCAAGCTAAACCCTTTGGGCTATTGCCCGACCTTGCAGCAAGCTATTTTCATCGAACGGGCAATCAAACATCTAATCAAACTCCTAATCAAAGATTAAACGCAAACAAGTTGGCAACGGCTGGCAAACAATGTGCTGGGGTCTATGAGTTAGAAACACAAACCAACGTGTCAACTAGCGGTGACGAAGAATTTCTTCGTGCAAATTTAAATCAACTATCTGGTCAAGTAGATGGCGGTTTAATTATGCGAGGTAATGTCAGCATTGAACTAGGTCAGCGCAACCTAGCGACGAGTCTTGCTGAGGTAGATCTAGTTAGCCAACTGGTATCTTTTCCCGAAGGTGTGCGTATCAGCCAGGCAGATTTTGTTGTGCAGGGTGAGCGTGCTGAAATGGCGACAGGCTTAGGTACGGTAGAGCTTGAGGGTGTGCAACTGTTATTTGCTGGCGCTGGTTTGCGCGGCTCCGCCGCCAGCATGTCCCAAACTGGGGGTGGCAGCATGGTACTTAGGCTGGGTGAGTTTACCCGCTGTGAACCGAAGAATAATGGCTGGTCCTTAGAAGCAAAGTCAGTTGAGATGAAAGAAGGCGATGTCTTTGCCACAACAAAAGGCACTGTGCTTAAGGTTAAATCGGTGCCGATATTTTATGCACCATACCTGCGCGTGCCGGTGAATGACCAACGCCAAACAGGTCTGCTTACGCCAGCTATTGGATATTCCAGCGAAGACGGTTTGGATTTGGCCCTACCCTACTACCTAAACATTGCAGCCAATTTAGATGCAACATTAGTCCCCCGAGTTATGACACAGCGCGGCGCTGGTTTAGAGGGTCAGGTTCGGTATTTGTCTGCAAGGCAGCGCAGCTCCCTTGATTTGGCTTTTTTGTCCAACGATGATTTGTACAACGGCACATTGGACCGCCGCACATTTCGGGCGTTGCGTAACAGTCAGGTGCCTGTGGGTAATTTACCGAATGAGTTTGCCCCGGCAGATAGATGGCTTGGAGCTGTAAATCACTTTGGTCAATTTGGTCAAATTCAAACCCGAGTAGATTTTTCTCGAGCCAGTGACAGAGATTACTTTCGTGACATAGATTCTAATCTCGGCGTGAGTAATCCAATTAATTTGCAGCGGCTTGCTGAAGTGGCCTATGTCTCGCCCAAGCTACAAGTGCGCTTAATGAGTCAGGGTTTTCAACGCTTAGATGAGCTCAATACTGAAAGTTATGAGCGTGCGCCACAACTGTGGGTGAATTATGCAACGCCTTTAGGTCAGTCCATTGCAACCTTTGGCGTACAGGCTCAATGGGCAGAGTTTGATCGTGAAGCGTCAGGGTTAACTGGCGTGGCAAGCGCTCAGGGGAGTCGCCTGCATATAGAACCGCGCATCCGTGTTGGGCAACATAAGTCCGCTGGCTTTTGGGCCGCTGAAGCAGGCTATAGATACAGCCAGTACCAACTTAATTATGACGACACTGTATTTGCAGGCACCGTTGCTGAAACTGACCCTAGTAGAAAGGTAGGCTACCTAAGTTTAGACGCAGGCCTCTATTTTGATCGCCAATCTAATTTTGCCGGTGTTCAGGGCGTACAAACTTTAGAACCGCGTATTTATTACTTGCGCCAAGGTTATGAAGATCAGGACGACTTACCGATTTTTGATACCACATCTATCTCTTTGGACTACACCCAGTTATTTCGGAATAATCGTTTTGTTGGCTTAGACCGGATTGGCGATGCTGACCAAATCACCCTAGGCGTTACTTCGCGATTTTTGTCGGCGGCCAGTGGTCGTGAGCTTTGGAGCGTGAGCGTTGGGCAAATTCAACAGTTTTCTGACTATGCTGTTACGCTGACCAACAACCCGTTAGCCAATACCCAGCCACAATCCGCTGCGCTAGCGGGTGAAGTGTCGGCTCGCTTGGGTTCGCGTTGGAAAATCATTGCCAACCAAGTGTGGGATTACGATGCAAGTCGGTGGCAAGAATTGGGCGCAACCTTGCGCTATCGCAGTGATAACAAGCATTTGTTTAATGTGGGATTTCGCAAGCGCGCTCAAGATGATTTAGAGCAAGCCGAACTATCGCTTTATTGGCCGGTTAGTCAGAAGTTAGGTGTCATGGCGCGATGGCATTATGATGTGACCGACGGGCGCACGTTAGAGGGCTTCGGCGGGTTAGAATATGATGACTGCTGTTTGCGCGCGCGACTTATGATGCGCCAGTATTTAGATAATCCTGCGTTTATCGGTCAGGCCCAGCCAAATACGCAAACGCCTTATTTACGCACGGACAAAGGTATTTATCTCCAAGTTGTGTTCAAGGGCTTGGCAGGTTTTGGCAACAAGGTTGATAGAATTTTACAGCGCGGAGTACGCGGCTATAGACCCGTTTCGCAATGAGCGTTATAAGGATGGCCTGATGTATAGGTGGCTGGCCCAGATTGAGAGAAAGCGGCGATACATCGGCGCATAAATACAGAGGCAGTGCGGCGCGGCAGCGTGCTGTAGCCAAGTTAACGGCTTGATTGTCGCAATTTAAATTAGATGAAAAACGGATGAGCAAAATGAACTATCGCAGCGTAATTGGAATATTTGCATTGAGCATGCTTGCTATTGCTCCAGTGAATGTAACCTTAGCCGCATACGAAAAATTAGAAGCCATTGTTGCCGTGGTTGATGACGATGTAGTACTTGTCAGTGAGCTTGTTGACCGTTTAACCGCGGTGCGTCAGTCCATGACATCTAACGGTGTGCAACTGCCGCCAAACGATATTTTAGTCAGCCAGATAATGGAACGTTTGATTATTGAAAATATTCAAAAGCAAGAAGCTGAGCGTCGCGGCGTCACTATAGATGACGAAACCCTTACCCGTGCTGTGAGCCAATTTGCTCAGAACAACAATATGACGTTACAAGAATTCCAGGCGCAATTGGCTAAAGACGGCACCAGTTTTCGTCAGTTCCGTGAAGACATAAGAGCTGAAATGGTTATCTCGCGCTTACAGCGTGCAATGATCAACCGTCGTATTTCTATTAGCGATCAAGACATCCAAGGGCTGCTAAATTCACCTTTCTATAAGCAGCTGTTTTCTGATGAATATCGTGTCGGGCACATAATGATCACGCTAGAGGACGATGCGTCATCTGACACTGTAAAACAGGCTGTTACTTCGGCTAGTGCAATGGTCGCAGATTTGCGTGGCGGCGAAGATTTTGCACAAACAGCAATAGCACGTTCTTCTGCCAGTACGGCATTGGAAGGTGGTGACCTAGGCTGGCGCAAAGCCGGCGAACTGCCTACGCTGTTTACTGAAGCGGTGTTAGAGATGCAACTTGGCGATGTCTCAGATCCAATCGTTAGTGGCAGTACGGTCCACGTAATTAAGTTGCTGGAACAGCGCGGTGCAGGTACGGAGCGTTCGGACCAAACCAAGGTAAGGCACATTTTGTTACGTCCTTCTGAAATTCGCACCATGCAAGAGGCGGAAGCAATCGCACGCGATGTGCATAGCAAGCTTAACAACGGTGGTGATTTTGTGGCGTTAGCTAAGGAATATTCTGAGGATCCGGGCAGCGCGCTGAATGGCGGTGATTTAGGTTGGGCTACCCCTGATCAGTTTGTAGAGATTTTTGCCAAAACTATGGACACCACTGCCATAGACGAATTCAGTGAGCCGTTTGAAAGTAAGTTTGGCTGGCATATCTTGCTTGTAGAAGGGCGTCGAGAAGAAGACATGAGCGAAGATGCCCGTCGTAATATGGCGGTAGATTTGCTGCACCGTCGTCGCTTTGAAGAAGAGCGTCAGGAATGGTTGAAAGAAATTCGAGACGAAGCCTTTGTTGAAATGCGCCTGTAACTTCCAACACCAAGATACGCTCTTAGTATGATCGTTATTACCCCGGGTGAACCTGGGGGTATTGGCCCAGATCTAGTTGTTCAAGCAGCCCAGAGCCAGCGCCAAGTGCCATGGCTGGTGGTGGCAGATCGGCATATGCTGGCTGCCCGTGCCAAGCTGCTACAACTCCCCTTAAGTATTGATGAGAATCTGCACAACCCTGCATTGCAGGCAGGGCACATTACGGTTTTGCATATGCCCCTTAGCAACTCAGTTGTTCCGGGTCAGTTAGATACAGCGAATGTTGCCGGTGTATTGGCGGCGCTTGATCGCGCCATAGCAGGCTGTATGGACGGGGAGTTTTCAGCTTTAGTTACAGGGCCAATGCAAAAGTCGGTAGTTAACGATGCAGGCATAGCCTTCAGTGGTCATACCGAGTATTTAGCCGAGAATAGTGGCGTTGAGGATGTTGTCATGTTGTTGATGACAGATGCTATGCGCGTGAGTCTAGCCACTACGCATTTGCCTTTAGCCCAAGTAGCCAAGACGCTGACCCAACCGTTGTTGGAGCGGCGCCTGAGAATTTTTAACACTGCGTTGATACAACAATTCGCAATTACCCAGCCGCGTATATTAGTCGCCGGCTTAAATCCTCATGCAGGGGAAGGTGGGCATTTAGGCACTGAAGAAATTGAGGTTATACAGCCTGTATGCGAGCGCTTGCGCGAACAAGGATTTAATCTGATTGGGCCGTTGCCTGCGGATACATTGTTTACGCCAAAATATTTGCAGCAAGCAGATGGTGTCATGTCTATGTTCCATGACCAAGGACTGCCTGTGCTGAAATACTCTGGTTTTGGTGAAGCGGTCAATGTCACCCTTGGCCTGCCATTTATCCGTACATCGGTAGACCATGGCACAGCCCTGGATATTGCTGGATCTGGCACTGCCGATACCGGCAGTCTAGTAGCTGCGCTGGGTGTGGCCGCTCAGTTGATTACTAATAAGGAACTTAATGCGCCCTCGTAAACGCTTCGGACAACACTTCTTACACGACCAAGGTGTATTGCAGGGTATGGCCGATGCCATTCGTCTAAAAACTGGCGACCGGGTAATGGAGATTGGCCCAGGCCAGGGCGCTCTGACAGATTATTTGTACGCAGATGAAGGTTTGCATTACGTAGCGGTTGAGATTGATCGTGATCTAGCGCCGCTTCTTCCCGCTAGTTATCCGAATATTCAGGTCATCAATAAGGACATTCTTCGTGTAGACCTGAGTGAAGTTTTTGCCAGTGCTGGTGATAGCAATGAAGACAGCGCTCCTTGGCGAGTAGTGGGCAACCTTCCCTACAATATTTCCTCACCACTAATTATCAAACTCATTGATCACGTATTGGCAGCGCCAGGTACCATTGCCGATATGCACTTTATGTTGCAAAAAGAAATGGCTAGCCGTTTGTGTGCAGTGCCAGGTACGAAGGCCTGGGGCAGGCTTAGTGTCATGATCCAAGTCACGGCTAGAGTGGACTATTTGTTCGATGTGGGTCCTGAAAGTTTTTCTCCACCGCCAAAGGTGGACTCTTCAGTGATTCGTATTACACCCTTGGCTGACGCGCATTTGCCGGTAGCAAGGCAAAGTCTTGACCAAGTTCTGCGCATGGCATTTTCCGCGCGTCGTAAAAGATTGTCTAATGCACTGAAGAACTTAGAGCTTAACTGGGCCGAACTTAATGTTGATCCAGGGCTTAGGGCGGACGATGTTACGGTTGAGCAATTCATTGAGCTGGCGCAATGGGCCTCAGCAAATCCAGTGCAGGGCTAGTGCTAGAATCGTTACAGCAAATTCATATCGGAAAGAGATAGTGGAAAAACATATCAAAGTCAGCGTTGAGTCCCAATATTTGGCAGACCAATCCGATCCAGATGCCCAGCGCTATGTTTTTGGGTACACCATTACGATTAAAAATAATACTGAGCAGACGAGCCAGTTACTCAATCGGCATTGGATTATTACTGATGGTCAAGGCGAGATTGAAGAGGTTAAAGGCCCAGGTGTTATTGGTCAGCAGCCTTGGCTAAAACCCGGTGAGGGTTTTCGCTATTCCAGTGGAGCTGTGCTGAAAACTCCGGTGGGATCCATGCAAGGCTCCTACGAATTTCAGACCGACGATGGTGAAAGAGTGGATGTGCCCATCCCAATTTTCTCCCTATTGGTCCCTAACGCGTTGCATTAGTAAGAGCAGTCATCATGGCGACGTACGCGATAGGCGATATTCAAGGCTGTCTTAGAGAGTTTGATAGCCTACTAGAAAAGCTAAATTTTTCTGCTGATGATGAGCTTTGGTTGGCTGGAGACCTGATCAATCGCGGCCCTGACTCTCTCGAATTGTTGCGTCGTGTTAAAACTCTTTCTGGCCAATGTAAAATCGTTTTGGGTAATCATGACCTGCACTTTTTAGCTATTCTATTTGGCGGACACAGCTCTGGCTCTAAGGATACGTTTACTCAGTTGCTCCAAGCACCAGATGTTTTGGAGATTGGTCATTGGCTTCGTGGTCAAAAACTTGTCCACAGTGCCAAGGGTCATATTATGGTTCACGCGGGAATCCCAAGTTTTTGGACTAGCGCTCAGGCTCTAGAGTACGCGGCGGAAGTGGAGGCCGTAATTGGCTGGCCAGATGATCGTGGAATGCAGACAGGGCAAGTTAGCTATAATGATTTCTTCGCCAAGATGTACGGTAATGAACCGCCTCTTTGGCAAGAGTCGTTAACCGGCATGGACCGCCTGCGGATCATTACCAATTATTTCACTCGTATGCGTTATGTAGATGCCGTTTGTACCATGAACTTTGCCGAGAAGGGTCCATTGGGCAGTGCTCCTAATGAGCTTATGCCTTGGTATGAGACCACACTTGGCTCGTCAAGGGTTGAGACGATTGTGTTTGGGCATTGGGCTTCACTCGATGGCGTCACTCACTCCAACAAGCATATTGCGGTGGATACCGGCTGTGTTTGGGGTCGATATTTGACCGCCTATTGTTTAGAGACAGGGGATATTACGCGTCAGCCCGCGCATCAGTAGTGTGCTCTTGTATCGCCAATACTTGCTCCGATCTTGTAAACTCCTGCCATGGAAAATATTCAATGTCACATTGTTGGTGGAGCGGTTCGCGATGAACTGCTCGGCCGCGCGCCTGGCGATCGTGACTGGGTAGTAGTTGGAAGTACACCCGAGCAGCTGATTGATTTAGGTTACGTGCAAATTGGTCGCGATTTTCCGGTGTTTTTGCATCCCGAGAGCAAAGAAGAATATGCCCTAGCTAGAACTGAGCGAAAGCGCGGCATAGGTCATACGGGCTTTCAGGTCGATGCCAGTCCGCTGGTGACCTTAGAAGAAGATTTACAGCGTCGAGACTTAACGATCAACGCCATAGCTAAATCAGCGGATGGGCGGCTTATTGACCCATACAATGGCCAATTGGACTTGGACAACAAAATACTGCGTCACGTATCTCCTGCTTTTGCTGAAGATCCCTTGCGGGTTTTTCGTGTTGCCAGATTTGCTGCATTATTGACGGATTTCAGCATTGCTGAAGAGACCATGGCCTTGATGAGCACAATGTCTAAAAGTGGTGAGTTGCAAACTCTATCCGCAGAGAGGGTATGGCAAGAGCTGTCCAAAGCCCTTGCGGGAGCGAATGCAAAACGTTTCTTTGCAGTGTTGGCCCAGTGTCACGCGTTAACGCATTGGCTGCCTGAACTGATAAAAGTTTGGCCGCAAAGTACAAACGCAGGAGCGTCTGCTGCCCAATGTTTTGCGCATTTACCGTTAGTCGAATCTGAGTATCTCAGTCTTGCAGAGCGTCTACGGGTGCCTAATAGCTTCTTACAACTGGCCTTAGATCGCTGCCAACATTTACAGCATTTAGTCAATTTTCGAGCGTTATCGGCCGTATCCCTATACACATGCTTCGCGTCTCTGCAGGCGCTACATTCTGACGAGCGCCTAGTCGCGTTATTGGACTTATTACCAGATCCGGAGCAAAGGGTGGAATTGATTGCTCAATTACCACCTCTTGCAGAAGGTTTGAAAACAGTAACGTTAAGCGATGCGGAAAAGTTAGGTCTTCAGGGTAGGGCTTTCGGTGAGCGGTTAAAGGCGAAGCGTATTACATGGCTGGAATCTCAGTTACAGCGGTGAATTTTTATCCCCACCGAATCGGCCTTGGCGACTGCCTGGGGTTTTTCTACTTGTACGCTTACAGCTTGGACTAGCGGTTGCTTTAGACAGTGTTGGGCAATGTCTTCTACTAAGGTCTCAATCAATAGGTAACGGCCGTTTATTGTCAGCGCCACAACAGCATCTGCGAGGGTTGCGTAGTCAAGACTGTCCGCAAGATCTTTAGAAATAGCTGCTTTGCTGCAATCAGTTTCAACTTCCAAACTGATAACTACTTCTTGAGCGTGCTCGCGCTCCATTGGATAGATACCCAATATGGCTTGGACGCGTAGGTTACGAATAAGAATCTTGTCTGCAACTGGCTGGGTCATGTTTTTGTCTGTTTTACTGAATTTCACTAAAGCGTTTTAAATTGCTTTTAGCTGGTCCATAGGCCAGCGTGCCCTAGTGGTTATACCAAGATCACTGCGCTCTCCAGCAAGCATTCGTAGCGCTCCCGCGTAAGCGATCATTGCGCCGTTATCTGTGCATAGATCTAGTGGGGCATAGATAACTTGGGCCTTCAGGCTGCTAGATAATTTTTCTCTAAGCCGTGTATTTGCGCTGACCCCGCCAGCAATAACCAAATGATTTACTTTAGCTTGGTCAATGGCGCGCTTACATTTTATGGTGAGGGTATCTACTGCAGCGAGTTCAAATGCCAGCGCAATATCGGCCTTGTCTTGATCACTTAGTGGTGAATTATTGTGTACCGTGTTTAGTGCGAAGGTTTTCAGACCACTGAAACTGAAATCTAGCCCAGGCCGATCTGTCATTGGGCGTGGGAACTTGAATCTTTTTGCGTCCCCTGACAACGCTGTGGCGGCTATTTTTGGCCCGCCAGGATAGCCTAAGCCAAGTAGTTTTGCGGTTTTATCAAAAGCTTCACCGGCGGCATCATCAAGGGATTCGCCCAAAATTTCATAGTCCCCTAATGCTTTGACATGGACCAGTTGCGTGTGCCCGCCGGATACCAGTAAGGCTACAAATGGTAGGTCTGGTGCGTTTTTTGAGTCAATTAAGGGCGCTAGCAAATGTGCTTCCATATGGTGTACGCCGATTGAAGGCAGGTCTAATGACCAAGCAAGGGACTTAGCGAAAGATGCACCTACTAGCAGCGCGCCCATCAACCCAGGGCCTGCGGTATAGGCGATGCCATCTAGGTCTGACAGGGATTTGCCCGCATCTGCAAGAACCAGTTCTGTAAGAGGGGTGATTTTACGTACGTGGTCACGTGAAGCCAGTTCAGGCACCACCCCACCATAGTCTGCGTGCAGATCTACTTGGCTATGCAAAGCCTGGCCCAGCAAGCCCTTGTCCGTGTCGTACAGAGCGAGGCCTGTCTCGTCACAGGATGATTCAATACCTAAAATTAGCATGGCGCTATGTTACCTAATCTATGCATTGATAGCTGTGCCTAATGCATTGTTGGGTGAATTTAAGGTGCCGTGGTTTCACATGGGCCATTGCAAGTTGTCGCCTTGGTTCTTGCGCTCCTCAATGCCAAATAAGGCATTTTTTGCGAAGAAGAAGCCAGAAGATGGAGAAGAATAGGCGATAGATTAAATAAACGGCATAAAGTTGGTTGCTGGTTTACTAGGCAATGTGTAAAATCCGCGCCCTTATCAGCTTTCAAGACAAGATATGCCTCACGTTAGAGTCAAAGAGAACGAACCATTCGATATCGCATTGCGCCGCTTTAAGCGCTCATGTGAAAAAGCCGGTGTACTTTCAGAAGTGCGTCGTCGCGAGTTTTATGAAAAGCCTACTGCAGTACGCAAGCGTAAAGCTGCGGCAGCTGTAAAGCGCCATATCAAGAAGCTACAGCGTGAAACGCGCAAGTTTGAGCGCTCTTACTAAATTAAGTTAGAGCAAGCTTCCTTAAAGTAGGTTTACCTCTTTGGTAAATCTACTAGTAGAATGGCCCCAGTTGGGGGGTCTTCTAGCTCCCTCCTGAATTTCCTTCACACTCCATTTTAAGAGTGAGGTTTCATGTCTGAAATAAAGTCCGAATTAAAGGCGACGCTGACTCAAGCTACCAAAGATGCCATGCGCGCACGTGATAAAGAGCGGGTGGCAACTTTGAGAATGGTTAATTCTGAAGTGAAGCGCATTGAAGTCGATGAGCGCCGCGAAGTAAGTGACGACGATGTCATGACAGTATTGAATAAAATGCTCAAACAACGCCAAGATGCATTAAGTCAATTCAAGAAGGCGGGTCGAGATGACTTAGCCGAAGTAGAAGCCTACGAAATAACCATTATTGAAGGTTTTCTGCCAGCCCAGATGGAGCCCGAAGAACTAGCAGCCTTTGTTGCCTCGCTGATTGAGCAGTCTGGTGCTGCGGGCATGCAGGATATGGGTAAAGTCATGGCGCTACTGAAAAGCCAAGGCGAAGGCCGGGTAGATATGGGTAAAGCGAGCGCCTTAGTTAAGGCTCAGCTAGCTTAACTGACAATGCGGCAGCACTTTAGTCGCCGCCAAGTTTGCATTATGCAACATTGTGTAAATGCTTGGCTTAAGTTGAGGCTGGCAGGCTCCTCAAATCACTTTCCTGTGATATTCTCGTTGACCCTTTATACATAAAATACTCAAAGCATAAATCTAGTGGCTGGCCTAATACCTCAAGCTTTTATCAACGATCTCATTGATCGCGCCGACATTGTCGAAGTGATCGATGGTCGTGTGGCTTTGAAAAAGACAGGTAAGAACTATTCAGGGTTGTGTCCTTTTCACGATGAAAAGTCGCCTTCGTTTTCTGTCAGTCCGGACAAGCAATTTTTCCACTGTTTTGGTTGCCAAGAAAGCGGCACTGCGCTGACTTTTTTGATGAAGTTCGAGCGCATGGAATTTGTTGAAGCGGTTGAAGCGTTGGCCAAAGATTTAGGTTTAGAGGTGCCGCGCGAAGACAGTGGTAAGCCCAGAGTGGAAATAGACCATGGTTTATTTCAGGTATTAGAGCGAGCTGAGCGTTTTTTCCGCGCCCAATTGCGCTCTTCCACCGATGCAGTGGGTTATTTGAAAGAGCGCGGTTTGACCGGTGAGGTTGCTCGGGATTTTGGCATTGGTTACGCCCCAGAAGGCTGGCATAGCATGAGCGAAGCGTTACTAGCCGAACCCAAAGCCAAAGGCGTTGTTGTTCAGGATGCGACCAAACTGCTGACCGCGGGGCTGACAATAAAAAATGACAAAGGCAATGTTTATGACCGCTTTCGTCACCGGATTATGTTTCCAATTAGAGATACGCGCGGTCGAGTTATTGGTTTTGGCGGGCGTAAACTGGGTCAGGAAGAAGGCCCTAAATATTTAAACTCTCCCGAGACCCCGGTATTTTTTAAGGGTCAGGAGTTATATGGCCTTTACGAAGCACGCAAGGCGCTAAGAAATATTCAGCGCCTGATTGTTGTTGAAGGGTACATGGACGTAGTTGCGCTAGCACAAAATGGCGTACTAAACGCTGTGGCAACCCTAGGCACCGCAACGGGCGAAGCGCATTTTCAAAAACTATATAAGTATTCTGACGAAGTGGTTTGCTGTTTTGACGGTGACAAAGCCGGTCGTTCGGCAGCTTGGCGTGCATTGGAAAGTGCCTTGCCGATTCTTAATGAGCACCGCCAGCTGAAGTTTGTCTTTTTGCCCAATGGCGAAGATCCGGATTCGCTTATTCGCTCTCAAGGACGCGAGGCCTTTGATGGCTTTCTCGGCAATGCGACGCCGGGTATTGAGTTTCTCCTGAAACGCCTAGCAGAGGGTTTAGATTTAGAGTCACTGGATGGGCGTGCAAAATTTATGGGCGTGGCAAACCCGTACCTTGATAAAATGTCGAAGGGTATTTTGAAAGACCTTGTTGTTGCCCGGGTGCGCGAAATGAGTGGCATGGCTGCACCTGTAGGTGGTGGGCCTAGAACTGCAAACACAACGGCAAAACCGCGCCCGCAGGCTAAACGAGGCGAGGCAGCTTTAAGCGAGCGACTAGCGGGTATTTTGGTTAAAAGTCCTGTGCTTTGGGGGCTTGTTGACTCGAAACTGCAAGAAGAGTCGTTAACTCATGCCAGCTCTTTGGGTTTACTTGGTAGTTTGATGTTGCTGCTAGAAGAACAAAGTTGTGCCGATGTGGAAGAAGTTATTGCGCGATGGTCAGATGACAGCACTTATACAGCGATAATTGGGCTAGCGAAAAAACCTTCCTCCCTAGATCCATTGGCATTAGAAAGAGAATTTTTGGAGGGCTTGGGGCGCCTAGTGAAAACCCATCAAGCGGCGCAACGTAGAGCCCAGCTTGCGCAACAAAATGATCCCAATATCAATGATTTACGCAGCTTTGTACGACGCCCTGAAGGTTCCGGTGAGGGCTAGTTAATTAGCAGGCGAGTGATTTATTTAGACACAAGTAAACGCAAAGATTGCGCCTAGGGGTGGTGCCGGAGAATACTCGGCGGTATAATCCACCCCTACCTCAGCATTTAGATCCGCTCAGGTGAGTGCGTAAAGAGCAGCCCAACAGCGTATACGTGAGGCGGTTAAATAAAGCCCCTCAGACACGCGACTTCTTGCTCTATTCTTCTCACCGCTTAGTTTCTGGAGCAAAACGGGTTTTAAGCAAAGTGCTCTAAACCAAATTGCTCTAAACCAAGGTGCTTTCAAACCAATAGGTTTTCAGGCTAAAAGAGTTTGATTCTTAAAGAGTTCTTAGACGAAAAGCCTAGTTTTTATAGGGTGTTCTTTCTCTTCGACCAACAAGGTGGATTGCTGCCGGTTCAATTGAGATGAATGAACTGGTGAGGGGACCCCGTATATCAATACGCTTCTACGACATCCGAGAAATGAGAAACTATGAGTAATCAAATTTCCACTGAGCAACAGCAGTCGCGCTTAAAAGAACTTATTGCAAAAGGTAAAGAGCAGGGCTTTTTGACCTATGGCGAGGTGAACGATCACCTGCCAGACGACATTTCTGATCCAGAGCAGATCGAAGATATTATCCGCATGATCAACGACATGGGCATCACTGTTTATGAAACAGCCCCCGATGCGGATGAATTATTATCCACCGAAGAAAATACTGCTGATGAATTAGCGGCTGAAGAAGCGGCTGCGGCACTTGCTGCGGTTGAGACTGAAGCTGGGCGAACTACAGACCCTGTGCGTATGTATATGCGCGAGATGGGTACGGTTGAGTTGCTCACTCGAGAAGGTGAGATCGCCATTGCTAAGCGTATTGAAGAAGGCATCAGAGATGTCCTAACCGCACTTGCCTATTATCCAGGAACTGTCAGCTACTTGTTAGACACCTACGCTGAGGTTACCAAAGAAGAAAAGTTAGCAGATTTATTGGTTGGTTATTTGGACCCCACAGATAATGTGCCTGCTGCTACACAAGTTGGTCAAGAGCCGAAAAAACCAGAGCCTGTGCTCAATGCAGACGGTACGCCTGCGTTAAATCCAGACGGCACCCCGGTAGTTGCTGAGGAAGAGGAAGAAGAAAACAAGGGCCCAGACCCCATTGAAGCTAAGAAACGTTTTTCTTTACTCAAGCGTCAATACAACAAGTCTTTGAAAATTATTGAAGAGAAAGGTGCCAATAGCAAAGAGTCTGAAGCGCAAATGGTCAAGTTGGCTGAAGCTTATTGCTGCTTTAAGTTGGTGCCAAAGCACTTTGATCGCATGGTAGCTATGGCCCGTGAAGCGCAAGGTATTGTCCGTCGGCACGAACGCATTATTACCAATGCTGTTGTTCGTCGCGCTCGAGTGCCGCGCGCAGTATTCCGCAAAGAATATGTGGGCAACGAGATAAGTGTTAGTTGGATTAACAAAATCTCGAAGAGCAAGAAAGAATTTGCCACAGCGTTGGACATTCAGCGCGACGATATTCTTCGTTCACAGAAGAAGATGAAGGCACTGAGCAAGATTACTGAACTTAGTATTGTTGAGATCAAAGACATCAATCGACGCATGTCCCTTGGCGAAGCGAAAGCTCGTCGAGCGAAAAAAGACATGGTTGAAGCGAACTTGCGCTTGGTGATTTCCATTGCAAAGAAATATACCAACCGCGGATTGCAGTTCTTGGATCTTATTCAAGAAGGCAACATTGGCTTGATGAAAGCTGTAGATAAGTTTGAATATCGTCGTGGATATAAGTTTTCAACCTATGCCACTTGGTGGATTCGTCAGGCTATTACGCGTTCAATTGCTGACCAAGCTAGAACCATTCGTATTCCAGTGCACATGATAGAAACGATCAATAAACTTAATCGTGTATCACGGCAAATGTTACAAGAGATGGGGCGCGAGCCGACTCCCGAAGAACTTGGCGATCGCATGGAAATGCCGGAAGACAAAGTACGCCGCGTGCTAAAAATTGCCAAAGAGCCGATTTCCATGGAAACACCAATTGGTGATGATGAAGATTCGCACTTGGGTGACTTTATTGAAGACAGTACAATTGGCTCCCCGATAGACCTTGCTACTGGTGAGGGTTTGCGTGAGGCGACTAAGGATGTGTTGGGTGGCTTGACAGCCCGCGAGGCGAAAGTGCTGCGCATGCGCTTTGGTATTGATATGAATACCGACCACACTTTAGAAGAGGTTGGTAAGCAGTTTGATGTAACACGAGAAAGAATACGTCAGATTGAAGCGAAGGCGTTGCGCAAGTTGCGTCACCCTAGCCGCTCAGAACACTTGCGAAGTTTTCTAGATGAAAGCGTTGAGGGTGGTAAAGGCAGAAATAACGTTTAAGATTAGCCTTCTTTAAGGAAGCCTATCCTTACGGTGTTTAACACCTGAAACAGCAACGTTGGCTTGGTCATGAGACAGTCTATGGCCAAGTCGACAGTTTGCGCGGTTAGTCGAGCAAACAGATGATAGCAGTATGATATGGGGCCTATAGCTCAGTTGGTTAGAGCAGTGGACTCATCAATAAAGGTGCGCCTGACTCCGAAAGGGTCAGGATGAACGGGATGAATTCAGGGAAACCGTAGCGAACTTGGCCTTCGGGCAAAAACGCCGGCAATCCTGAGCCAAGCCGACAGTACACTGTCGGAAGGTGCAGAGACTACCTGAGAGCTGAAACCTAGTTTTACTTGGTGTGAACCGTGGTGAAAAAAGGCTTCAAGTGCTCTTAATAACAGGCTAGAGCGTCCCGCTCCCTAACGAAGCTTAGTACTAAGAAATTTAGTGAGAAGTTGGCGAGGGAGGTGAGATAGTCCGCACATTGTCGAAAGGCAGTGAGAATGTGAATCCATTGGTCCCAGGTTCGAGTCCTGGTGGGCCCACCATATCAACAGCTATTCATCAGCTGCTAGTGAGCAGCGTTAAAGATGTGCGCAAGACGCTGGCAAGTCAGAATACTCAACAAGCTACCCTATTTGGTAGCTTGAAACTTATAGCTGCAAGATTTTGACGCTCGGCCCAAATCAATCTTAGCCCTGCATAAACGCTGCTACGTAGGCGGGCAATTCTGCAACAGCTATGCGTTCCTGCGCCATAGTGTCGCGATTACGAATCGTCACTGTGTCATCTTCTTCAACGGTCTGAAAATCTACAGTAACGCATAGGGGCGTACCTACCTCGTCGTGCCGCCGGTAGCCTTTACCAATATTGCCAGTGTCTTCGTAAAAAATTCTGCCAAGGCCAAGCTTCATAAGATCTTTTTTGATTTCCTTGGCCTTATTGACGATGCCTTCATGATTTCTCTTCAAGGGCAGAATCGCCACCTTGATAGGTGCCAAATGCGGCTTAAATGACATTACCGTTCTCTCAGAACCGTTCTCCAAAGTTTCCACTTTGTACGCCTCATTCATAATGGCAAGTACGCCGCGATCAACGCCAGCTGACGGCTCTATAACATAGGGGATATGCCATCGTTTGTTCTCTAAATCTTGCATTACCAGCTTGGCATTAGAGTCTGTATTAGGCTCTACCTTAGAAGTAATATTGAAGTCGGCCTGATTCTTTGTGTGCGAGCCAAGGTCAAAGTCTGTTCTATTGGCGATGCCTTCCAATTCTTCAACACCATGGGGAAAGCGGTACATTACGTCGATTGTAGCTTTGCTGTAATGTGCTAACTCATCACTGGGTACGTGGTATAGCTCAAGGTTCTCAGAGTCAACGCCTTGTTCTGCCCACCAAGCTAAGCGGGTTTCGACCCAAGTCTTGTGCCACTCCTCGTCTTCACCAGCCATGACGAAGAATTCTAGTTCCATTTGCTCGAACTCTCGTACTCTAAAGATGAAGTTACGGGGCGTGATTTCATTCCGAAATGCTTTACCAATTTGCGCAATACCAAAGGGTAATTTAGGTGAAGTGGAATCCACTACATTTTTGAAGTTGGTAAAGATTGCTTGGGCCGTCTCAGGGCGTAAGTAGGCAAAGTTGCCGTCATCATCTTGCACCGGGCCAACTTGGGTCTTAAACATTAAGTTAAAAGGCCTTGGTTCGGTTAAATCTTCTGAATTGCATCCCGGGCACGTGTTGCCCTCTAAATGGTCTGCGCGCCAGCGGCTTTTACAGGTGCGACAATCTACTAAGGGGTCAGTAAAGGTTGCCTCGTGACCTGAATGTCTAAGCGTGGTCGGATTTGTCAAAATTGCAGCATCTAACCCCTCAATATCGTCGCGCTCATAAACCATGGCCCGCCACCACGCAGCTTTAAGGTTGTTTTTCAACTCCACGCCCAGTGGACCGTAGTCGTAAACGCCTTGTAATCCGCCATAAATATCGCTGGATTGAAAAATAAAGCCTCTGCGTTTAGCCAGAGATACCAACTCTTCCATAGATTGTGCGGTCACTATTCTTTCCTAATGAGGTGTTTTGACAAAATTCTAATCAGCTAGGTTTCATACCTGCTAAGCGCGGAACTATAAACGAAATCCATGAAAACGTATCTAACCTGAGGATTTGTGGGGCAAAAAAGTGGCAATTGTTGGTGTATTTTGTTTTCCTCCACCACCGAAAATAGAATTCCACAGCAATATAGGTAAAGCACATGACGAGTAATCTATTTGACCTGACAAATAAGGTCGCGCTTATTACGGGTTCCAGTAAAGGTATTGGACGTGCAATTGCTGAAGAAATGGCGCGACACGGCGCCAAGGTCGTCATCAGTAGCCGTAAATCTGATATTTGTGAAGAGGTTGCAGATGCCATCAATGCTGAAGTGGCAGCTGACCCAAATAATAGTACTGGCGGCGCGGTCTCTATCCCAGCGAACATTAGCCACAAAGAAGAGTTGCAGCGATTGGTTGATACTACGCGTGAGAAGTTGGGTAAAATTGACGTTCTCATTTGTAATGCGGCGGTGAATCCGTATTACGGATCTATGCAAGATTTACCTGACGAGGCTTTCGACAAAATTCTCGGTGTGAACATAAAATCTAACCATTGGTTAGTGAATATGGTGTTGCCCGAAATGCAAGAGCGCGAAGATGGTTCCATTATCATTGTTTCCAGCATCGGTGGATTGCGCGGTAGCCCAGTACTTGGTGCTTATTGCATATCTAAAGCTGCAGACTTGCAGCTGGTGCGCAACCTTGCGACAGAGTATGGTCGCCACAACATCCGGGTGAACGCCATTTCTCCTGGCCTGGTGCGTACTGATTTCGCTCGAGCGTTGTGGGAAGACCCAGAAGTACTTAAAGTGCGCACGGCAGGTGACCCGCTTAAACGTATTGGCGAGCCTCGTGAGATTGCCGGTGCTGCGGTCTATTTGTCTTCGGCGGCTGGATCATTTACTACTGGGCAGAATTTTGTCGTTGATGGTGGTGCCACCATCGGCTAGTGCGGTAATCACCGTTTTTAAATTAAATTGGGCGAATAGAGTTTAATAGGACTGCGCCTACTAAGGAGATTGACTATGAGTGAAGCAACAATTGATGAGCGTCGTTGGTGGGCGAAAGCAATTTTAGTAGGTGGCGTTGTGGCTATCTGCTGCCTGTTAATTGGTTCACTAGGTGTGCGTATTGGTCTTTGGCCTTACGGTACTGGATTTATGTTCCTCACCGGCGGCGCTGTGTTGGCAGTGATCAGTGTATTTTTGGGCATCATCGCTTACGTAGTGTGTCTGAGCAAAGGTTTGCGGGCAGAACGTTTGGGCATTCTGATCGGCATTTTCTTGGGTGCCATTATCCTTGGTCAGTTAGGTGTGCAGTACTCGACAATGACTTCAGTGCCGGTCATTCATAATATTTCTACGGATACCCTAGATCCTCCAACCTTCGATAAACTGGTAGCGGTGCGTGAAGCAGAAGGCGCAAATCCGTTGGCATACGATGCAGAGGTGCTCGCTGAGCAGCAGCAAGAGGCTTATCCAGACGTGATGACTTTAGCCAGTACACAATCTACAGATCAGCTATTTGCTCAAACACTGAGCGTTTTGCAAGATCTAGGTATTGAAGTGGTGAATGAGGATGCTGCTGCGGGTGTTATTGAAGCAACAGATACTACTTTCTGGTTTGGCTTTAAGGACGATGTTGTAGTGCGCATTCGAGACACGGCTAACGGATCTATTGTCGATGTGCGCAGTGTATCGCGCGTGGGCCGATCAGATTTAGGCGCAAATGCAAAACGCATTCGGGCTATTTTGCGCGGTTTGGAAGGTTAAGTCGCCAGCGACCTGGCGCCTATTGGGGCTTCGGGTTAAAACTTAATCTGCTGGGTTTGCATATTGGTCAGATCAACGATGCCAATACTGTTAAACCCGGCCATCATCCCCGCACACTCTCCGGGATTGAAGATCAGTTGCTGGCCAGTTTGTTCGTGCCTATAACGGTGGGTATGACCATGCAAAGCTAGTGCTTGATTTGTTAAACGGCCTGCAAATTCCAACGGGTCATGTACAACAATGATTTCCTTGTCAGCCCAGGTGGTTGTAAATGGCGGCTCGCAAAAGCTGAAACCATGAATCGCAATACAGCTTTCAAGACTTTCTCGCTCTAGATCATTATTGCCAAAAACCCCAAATAGCGGCGCATCTAGCTGGGCGAAAAGATTTAGAGTTTTAGCCTGGGTAATGTCGCCCGTGTGAATTACGCGATCGACCTTTGCTGCATTAAGCAGCTCTATAATTTTGCCAACGTTGCGCAAATTATTATGAGTATCGCTGACAACGCCTATACGCACTTTAAAACCCGCCTCAAGATTCTCTGCGCCTGACCCTAATTAGGCGCGCTCCAAAATATGAATGGCGCAGGCACTGCCTAAACCAATAACGTGAGTCATGCCTAGTTTAGCGCCCTTTACCTGTCGCCCGCCTGCTTCACCGCGTAAGTGGGTGCTTACTTCATAAATGTTTGCTATGCCGGTAGCCCCCAAGGGGTGGCCTTTAGAGAGTAAACCGCCGGAGACGTTCACGGGGATTCGACCTCCAAGCGCAACGTGACCTTCGTCTACCATTCGTCCTGCATCTTCATCTTTGCAGATGCCAAGGTTGCCGTAGTGCAATATTTCCGCGGTCGCAAAACAGTCGTGTAGCTCAATTAGGTCTACATCTTCTGGGCCAATGCCAGCCATTTCATAGGCTTCCTTGGCAGCTTTGCGAGTGCAAGAATTGACGTCAGGCATAACCAAATCTCTTGCCTGCCATGGGTCCGAGGCAAGCACAGAGGCGCGAACTTTTATCGCCCTTTTCATCAGACCCAGTTCCCTCGCCTTTTTTTCCGAGCATAAAACTGCGGCGGCAGAGCCATCTACATTTACTGAGCACATGAGCTTTGTATTTGGATACGAAATCATTTCCGCGTTCATAACCTCTTCTAGAGGCGTTTCAATTTGATACATCGCCTTTGGGTTCAGTGTGGAATGTTGGTGATTCTTTACTGAGACTTTTGCGAATTGCTCAAAGGTTGTGCCGTTATTACGCGCGTGTTCCATGCCTGCTTCGGCAAAAATGGCCGGCATAGTGCCCGAGCCGAGTAAGCCCTCTTTGGCTATGCCGCCAGCGCCAGCGCCGCCACCGAGCAGGCCTTTACCCATTTGCTCAACGCCCACTGCTAACACCACATCGTGTAGGCCTGCTTTAATGGAGGCCCATGCTTCGCGAAATGCTGTAGCTCCTGTAGCACAGGCATTTGCAACGTTGACCACGGGGATGCCTGTTTGACCGATCTCCTGAAGTAGTCGTTGACCAACCATGCCAGAAGCTTGGCCTAAATTGCCGCAGTACAATGCTTGTATGTCTTGGACGGTAAGACCGCAGTCATCTAAAGCCATGAGTGCGGCTTGCGCGCCGATTTGCGGTACGGTTCTATCCGGAAACCTGCCGAACTTGATCATATCTACGCCGACAATGTATGCGTCAGTCATGGTTATTCTCTCTCTATAAGCTGTATGAATTTCTTAAGTTATGCTCAGCCAAATCAGTTTGTTGGTTGAAAAAAGTAAGACAGATAGCCATTGCCTTCTTTATCTTTACGCCCTAATGCGTCGTCATAAATCACTTCTACTGGCATATCGAATGGGATACTGGCGGGATCTGGTTCTACATTTATTAGGTTACCTTTAATGCACGTGCCGTCGTCTAGGTCGACAATGGCGCTGATGTAGGGCACTTCTATACCTGGGAATGACCGATAGACGATTGAGTAGCTATAGAGCTTACCTGCGTTTGGTAGTGTTACCGCCTGCATTTGATCTCTAGACCCGCACTTAGAACAAGTATTCCTCATACCTAGAAACGTTGTATGGCACTCACCACATTTATGTCCCTCTAGGTACGGGTCCCCGTTTTCAGGAACCTTTAAGTAAGGTACTGCTGGTAATAGTTTTTTACTCATTAGTCGTTCTCTATTAGCTATCTATTTCTCAGCGTGGTATCAAAGCCCATGCACGTAGATTATTCCGAGATAGTACAGTGGGAGATTTGGTTGAGCTATAGAGTTGTGCAGAGTGCGATATAGCACCTTGTGCCTCTTTTGTGACATTTGTGGACAAACAAGCTTGCTAACAAGCTAGGGAAAATAGTTATGAAATCACTCAAAGTGAAGGATTGTATGGCTGCAAATTTACTAACTTTCAAGTTAACTACCAATGTTGTGGAAGCTATGGATTTGCTGCTCAAGCACGGTATTTCTGGTGTGCCGGTGGTGGACGACGAAGGCACATTGGTAGGTATTGTGTCGGAAGTGGATTTGATCCAAGTTGTCGTACAAGATAGTTATTACAATGAACCAGTGGGTATTGTCGCTGATTTTATGCGATCTAATGTCGAGACGGTGAGGTCAGATACTGACATTTTTACCTTAGCTGAAAAATTTATAAGAGAACACAGGCGCCGTTATCCGGTGGTGGATGATGGTGTTCTTGTGGGGCAGATATCGAGAAGAGATGTGCTGCGCGCAGCTTCTGAATTTCGTTCAAAAGCCAAAGGCTAACGTTTTCTGTCCTGCTCTAGCTTCTAGCTAAAGCTCTTAGCTAAAGCTCGCAATTAGAGCACAGACCTATAATTTGGCTCTGATGATCTCGTTTACCTGCTGGGGGTTGGCTTTACCTTGGGTCATTTTCATAACCTGACCAACAAAGAACCCCAGCATTTTGTCTTTGCCATTACGCAACTCTTCAAATTGCCCAGGGTTGTCGGCTATCAATTGCTCGACAATGCCTGTCAGCTCGCCGTCATCGCTGACTTGGGCGAGATTCATTTCGCTGATCAAATCGTCTACTGATTGCTCGCTATCAGCTTTATTCCATAATCCGTCAAACAATGCCTTGGCTGTTTTTGAGGACAGGGTTTGATCATCTAAACGACTGATTAGTACGGCTAGCTGCTGGGCTGAAACAGGGCTTGCGCTGATCTCAAGGTTGTTACGGTTGAGATAGGCAGATAAATCACCCATTATCCAGTTGGTAGCTTGCTTACTGTTGTTGCAAGTATTCACTACCGCTTCGAAATAGTCAGAGCGATCCAAGTCCGCACTTAGGCTGCGCGCATCGTATTCTGAAAGCCCAAATTCCTCTATATATCTTGCTCGCTTTGCGTCAGGCAATTCGGGCAGCGTCAGAGCGATCTTATCTACCAGTGCTTGGCTAAAGGTGAGCGGGAGCAAGTCAGGGTCTGGAAAGTAGCGGTAGTCTTCGCTAAATTCTTTACTACGCATAGAGCGAGTTTCATCGCGGTCTGGATCAAACAGGCGAGTTTCGCGCTCGATGATTCCGCCGCTTTCTAACACATCGATTTGTCTGCCAATCTCATAATCTATGGCACGTTCCACAAAGCGGAAGGAATTGATGTTCTTAATTTCGGTGCGCTCACCAAACTCTTCCTGTCCGTAAGGGCGAACAGATACGTTGGCGTCGCAGCGCATGCTGCCTTGGGCTAGGTTGCCATCGCAGATTTGCAGATACCTTACTAGTGTGTGCATTTGACGAAAATAGGCGGAGGCCTCTTTTGACGTGCGAATGTCTGGTTCCGAAACAATTTCTAGTAAGGGGGTGCCAGTACGGTTGAGGTCTATGCCTGTCTGACCTGGAAATAAATCGTGAATTGATTTGCCTGCGTCTTCTTCAAGGTGCGCGCGAGTAATTCCCACTGTGCGTTCTTGTCCGTCTTCTAACGCGATGACAATGGAACCCTCGCCAACAATAGGCGTTTCGAACTGACTGATTTGATAACCCTTAGGCAGGTCCGGATAAAAGTAATTTTTTCGGTCAAAAACTGAGTGCAGGTTGATTTTGGCGCCAATGGCTAAACCAAATTTAATCGCCATTTCTATAGCGCGTTCGTTGAGCACAGGTAATACGCCAGGCAAACCTAGATCTACTGCGCAAGCTTGCGCGTTAGGCTCGGCTCCGTAGCTGGTGCTGGCACCGGAGAAAATTTTACTGTTGGTGGCTAGCTGAACATGAATCTCTAGCCCAATGACACTTTCCCAATTCACGCTGATTCTCCTGGGTGGCGCTTATGCCAATCGGTAGCTTGTTGGAATTGTGCAGCTACACAGAGGATCGTATCTTCGCGAAAGGCTGGACCAATAAGCTGCATACCTATAGGTAGATTGTTGACAAAGCCGCAAGGCACAGACAGAGCGGGTAGGCCAGCAAGACTGGTAGGTACTGTGTACAGGTCTTGTTGGTACATAGCTATTGGGTCTTTGGCGTGCTCATTTAAGCTAAATGCTGGTGTTGGACAGGTTGGCGCAAGAAGTAGATCCACTTCTTCAAACGCTTTACTGAAGTCGTTGGCAATTAGGCGCCGAATTTTCTGTGCTTTAATGTAGTAAGCATCAAAGTATCCTACCGAGAGGGTATACGTGCCGGTCAAAATTCTTCGTTTCACCTCTTCGCCAAAACCTTCGTTTCTAGAGCGTTCATAGAGGTCCTGTAAAGAAGTTGGGTTTTCGCAGCGGTGCCCATAACGTACGCCGTCATAGCGCGAGAGGTTGGTGGATGCTTCCGCTGAGGCGAGTACATAGTAAGTGGGTATTGCCGCTTTGGTGTGGGGCAAGCTTACTTCCTTGAACTTATGCCCATTTTTGGCGAGCTCTGCTTGCGCCGCTTCGATGATTTGGGCATTAGCCAAATTGTCGAAGTATTCTTTAGGCAAGCCGATTGTTAGTGGCTGGTCCAGTTTAGGAATGCCTTGATGTGCAATTGCGCGCAACCACTCATCTTCGCGGTTGGCGCTGGTGGAATCGCGTGGATCGAAACCAGCCATGTAGCTCAACATCAGACCAGTATCTTCTGCAGATCTTGTCATTGGACCTGCTTGGTCAAGGCTGGATGCGAAGGCAATCATACCGTACCGAGAAATACGCCCATATGTAGGTTTAAGTCCGGTAACACCGCACAAGGCGGCTGGTTGACGAATAGATCCGCCGGTATCTGTGCCAGTCGCACAGGCGACTAAACCATCAGCGACTGCAGCGGCAGAACCACCGGATGAACCGCCAGGTACCAACGAGCGATCCCAAGGGTTGGCTACTGGGCCGAAAAAACTGGTTTCATTTGAGGAGCCCATGGCGAATTCGTCCATGTTGGTTTTACCAACGGTGACAACACCAGCAGCATTGAGTCGATCAACGACCGTTGCATTGTAAGGTGCATGAAAATTGCTGAGCATTTTTGATCCACACGTAGTCAGCAGACCTTCTGTGCAAAAAATATCTTTATGGGCAATAGGGATGCCGGTAAGTGGGGTGGCATCACCCTTGGCTCTTTGTTCATCTGCGCGTTGGGCCTGATTCAGGGCGTGCTCACGAGCAATAGTGATAAAGCTATTGGTGTTGGTATTTCTTTGCTCAATATCATCTAAATGCGCGTTGGTTAGATCTACACTGGAATATTCACCAGCAGCTAATGCTGCGCTCATATCTCGCAACGAGGTAAATTTTTCTACTGCCACGATTTAGTCCACCACTCGAGGTACTAGGTAATAACCATCTTCGGTTTTTGGGGCATCCTTTTGAAACGTTTCTCTAGATACCGATTCTGAAACCACATCTGCGCGTAATAACTGCTCTGAATCCAAGGGGTGAGAAAGCGGTTCAATTCCGTCAGTGTTCACGCTTTGCATTGCATCAATCATGGCTATTATATTTTCTAGCTCTTGGGTTGTGTTGGCATGGTTTGACTCAGCAATAGCCAACCTGCCTAAGCGAGCGAGGTGGGTTATGTTTATATTTGAGTTATCTATATCGGTCATAAGCGCTTCATTCACTGCGGATTGCGAGGGTGGTTATTGGTTCAGACCATAGTGTAAACCAGGACCTCGAAAAATGCTGAATAGTTGTTAAGGCAAAGGTTATCTAAAGATGAATAAGACAATATTTTCACCTTAGTACTCAATATTGCGTATCCATAAGCGAGGAAATTCACAGCTTTTTCTGTACTTTGTATCGAGGTAAGTCAACGGAGCATTCGTAGACTAATACTTGCCACTTATTTACAGCCAAAATTGTTCACCGATTCCGTGCTTTTGTCCCGTGGAATGCCTATTATGGGGGTTTACCTAGTGGAAGATGCAGTAATGCTGAAGAATTTCCGTGGCCTATTTTCTCGAGACTTGTCGATTGATTTAGGAACCGCTAATACGCTTATCTATGTGCGCGATCAGGGTATCGTGTTGAATGAACCCTCAGTGGTGGCTTTGCGCATTAGTGGCAATCAAAAGAGTGTCGCTGCGGTGGGCTTAGACGCCAAGCGGATGCTCGGTAGAACCCCAGGCAATATCACTGCTATCCGCCCGTTAAAAGACGGTGTTATCGCGGATTTCCTAGTTACCGAAAAAATGCTCAAGTACTTTATCTCTAAAGTACACGAAAATTCCTTTATTCGGCCCAGCCCACGTGTGCTGATTTGTGTACCGTGCAAATCCACTGAAGTAGAGCGTAGGGCTATTCGCGAGAGCGCACTGTCAGCTGGTGCTCGAGACGTGCGTCTAGTAGAAGAACCCATGGCCGCTGCTATTGGCGCAGGTCTGCCTGTGCATGAAGCTGTAGGCACTATGGTGGTAGACATTGGTGGTGGTACAACTGAAATCGCCATTATTTCTTTAAACGGTGTCGTATTTTCCGAATCTGTTCGAGTCGGCGGAGACCGTTTTGACGAATCGATTGTTTCCTATGTCAGGCGTACTCAGGGAAGTCTAATCGGCGAAGCCACTGCGGAAAGAATTAAGCAGGAAGTTGGCGCAGCCTATCCGCAGAAAGATATCCGAGAAATTGATGTGCGTGGCCGTAATCTAGCTGAGGGTATCCCTCGTAGTTTTACGCTTAACAGCAATGAAATTCTTGAATCTTTGCAAGAACCTTTGTCCATGATTGTGCAAGCGGTTAAGGGCGCTCTGGAACAATGCCCGCCGGAATTAGCCTCAGACATTGCCGAGACCGGTATGGTTCTAACAGGTGGTGGTGCTTTGCTCAGAGATCTGGATGTATTACTTGCAGAAGAAACTGGTCTGCCCGTAATTATTGCTGAGGATCCGCTGACCTGCGTTGCCAGAGGCGGCGGTAAGGCGTTGGAACTCATGGATCAGACTGGTAATGCGGATTTGCTTTCAACCTCCTAGTAGGGCGATAGAGGCACTATCTATCACTAGATGTGGTTCACAGACGAGCTGGGGAAGAAGCCCAACGTATAAGCTGTAAAATGAGGGAGCTCGACAATTAAGACTCTGTTTGCGAAGCAGTCCGGTGCAGGCTTTATTCTGCTAAGCCTGCTTGGGATGTCTTTTGCTCTAATTTATCTAGATGCCTTCTGGAAACAAACACGCGATAATCAAGACCCTTCTCTCCTGCCAATTTATCAAATACTTAAAGATGCGCGTGCAGTGCTTTCCACTCCCGCCTCATATATCTATGCTCTCGCTGAAATTCCCTATACAACCTCCGATAGTGTGCAAGATTTGGCTGCCGACCGTTCTGCCTTGAATGCGGAAAATAAGCAGCTAAAAGCTACCTTGCTCATGCAATCGCTACAAGTTCAGCGTTACGCAGCACTAAAGTCCGAAAACGATCGACTCCGCGAGTTGTTGGGTTCGCGCAAAAAGCTGCCCGGTAATGCAGTAATTGCTGAAATTTTTGGTGCAGTACCTAACCCTTATACTCGCCAGGTGTTTATCGACAAAGGTAGCGATGACGGCATTGTTGATGGTTTAGGGGTGGTGGATGCTCAAGGTTTATTTGGACAAATTGTCAGCGTTGGGAAAACATCGAGTCGAGTACTTCTTGTCGTTGATCGAGATCACGCCGTACCGGTTCGCGTGAATCGCACTGGAACTCGACTAATTGCGGGTGGGACTGGTGAAAATACATCACTATTGTTGGAAAACGTGCCAATTTCAGCGGATATTGTGGTGGGTGATCTAGTCGAAACGTCGGGTTTTGGCGGCCGTTTTCCAGATGGTTATCCTTTGGGTGTGGTGTCTGCTATTTCTAATGGATCAGGGCTTACTTATGCTCAAGTGGAACTTAGACCAAGCGCACAGCTCAATAGCTCGGGCCATGTCTTAGTTATAATGTCACAGCGTAAGAATAACAACGCGCTAATTGATGGCGACAACCAGTCCAGTCGTAGAGAGATAGCCGCGCAATGAACTCTGGTCTAAGTATAGTTTTAACATTGAGTGTTTTGCTCAGTTTTGTATTAGCTGTGGCTCGTTTGCCTGGTGAAACTGTTACCGGGCTGAGTTACCTGAGGCCTCAGTGGATACTCTTGATTTTGTTTTTCTATTGTCATCAGTTGCCTTACCGAAGAGGCGTGTTTTTTGTTTTGCTATTCGGTCCCTCAAGGCATTCTGATGATCAAACAACCTATCGGCGCGGCGTTATCTTCATATGGTTCTTTGGATTTTTCGCTGATGTGGTGCTGAATGAACCTTTCGGTTTGAATGGTGCCATTTTTGCTTCTATTGCATTTTTTACATGGCGTTTTCATCAACGCCATCAAATGCAATCGACGGTGCAGCAGGCGATGATGGTTTTCCTAATTGTCTTTTTGGCTGAAGTTTTTCGCGCATTCGTCATGCATTTCGTTGCTGATCAACCTTGGGATATTCTGCCGCTTACCACCGCTCTTTCAAGCGCCATTTTATGGCCCTTTTTTAGCCGGCTCTTATTGCGCCTAATAGGTCCTGGATCTAATTAGTGGCACACTACCCGTCCCAGCAGCTAATTCTTTCTTCAAGTTCTCCTCGTCGTGCGGATTTGCTTAAGCAAATTGGCTTGCAGTTTTTGGTTCGCAAGCCAGAAGTAGATGAATCTCCGTTGCAAGGTGAAGTGTCCGAACACTACGTAGAGCGTTTGGCGTTGAGTAAATCAGCGGCTGGATGGTCTGCCGGTTATATTTCTCTTGGCGCGGATACAATTGTTACCCTCGAAGGTAGGCTTTTGGGTAAGCCCGTCAATGCTGAAGATGGGGTGGATATGTTGCTGTCGCTATCTGGTCGCGTTCACCAAGTACATACGGGAGTAGCGCTCTTTGATGGCGAGCGCAGCCAATCCATAGTTGTTACTAGCCAAGTTTCATTTTGTACAATCTCAGTTGCACAAGCCCAAGCTTATTGGCAGTCCGAAGAACCAAAGGATAAGGCTGGTGGGTATGGTATTCAGGGGCTTGGGTCGGTGTTTTGCAAAAAAATCGAAGGCAGCCATACGGGTATTGTTGGCTTGCCTATTCATGAGACCGAGGTTTTGTTACGCAGTTTTGGGTTAGATACGTGGGCTATGCGCGCAAATGTCTGAAGAATTGCTAATAAACGTCAACTCCTTTGAAACTCGCGTTGCGTTGATAGCTAATGGTGCATTGCAGGAAATTCATATGGCACGTGCAGGTGGTTATAGTGCCACTGGCAATATCTACCTTGGTAAGGTCGTGCGTATTGTTCCCGGTATGCAGGCTGCGTTTGTGGACATTGGCCTAGAGCGCCCTGGGTTTCTACATGCATCAGATATTCACTCTTCGCTCTTACTAACAGTCGGCGATACAGATGACTCTGCTGGATCTAATATCCGCAGCCTTTTACATGATGGACAAGATGTTCTTGTTCAGGTGCTAAAAGATCCGTTAGGCAACAAAGGGCCGCGCTTAACCACACGCGTTACTATCGCTGCCAAGTTTCTTGTCCTTACTCCCCATGACATTCACGTAGGGATATCTCAACGAATAGAAGACGAGAGCGAACGAACCCGCCTTTACCGCATATTAGGACCTCTTGTGGAGGAGGGTAGAGTTGGCGTAATAGCTAGAACACAGAGCGACGGGGTAGAAGCGAGCGTATTAGGTGATGACTTTGATCTGCTTCTGCGTATTTGGCAAAGTGTCCAAGTTGAGATAAAGAAAGCTAATGCACCAAGCGAAGTCTATGCGGAATTGCCCATTCAAAATCGACTTATTCGCGACTTAGTAGCTAAAACAACTCAACGTATTGCTGTGGATGACGAGAACACGTTGCAGCAAGTCCAAGAGTATCTACAGACTTATGCCCCGGAATATTTGCCGCGGCTAAATTTGTACCAAGGCGATGTTCCTATTTTTGAGCAATATGCAGTAGAGAGCGAGGTTGCTCGAGCGTTAGAGCCAACCGTGCGGTTACGCAATGGTGGCTCGTTAGTCATAGAGCAAACTGAAGCGTTGGTGAGCATTGATGTGAATACTAGTGGGTTCGTTAGTGGCTCAAATCTAGAAGAGACGGTGTTTACAACTAATGTTGAAGCAGCCCTGAGTATTCCACGGCAGCTGCGTCTGCGTAACTTGGGCGGTATTATTGTTATAGACTTTATCGACATGTCTGAGCCAAGACATCGCCAAGAAGTGTTAGAGGTTTTGCAGCAGGGGCTGAATGAAGATCCTTGCAAGACTTTTTGTGACGACTTTTCCCATTTGGGTTTGGTATTGATGAGCCGCAAGCGCACGCGAAAAAGCTTAGAACAGACAGTTTGCGAACCTTGTGATACATGTTCTGGAACCGGGCTTGTCATTTCGGCTGAGTCCACTTGTATGAATATATTGCGTGAAGTGTTTGCGCAGAACTCAGGCCTAGAATTGGGTGAAAGCAAAGGTGAGTATTTGGTTACAACTACAGGTGCCGTTATTGAGCGTTTCTTAGGCGAGGATGCCGGTTTTCTCGCTCAGGTTTCCGCTGCGATAGGTTGTACCATTAGGTTCCAAAATGACCCAAAAATTTCTGGCGGTCAGTTCGACATTCGCTTTCTAGATAACCCGGCATAGTATTAGTGATGAGAGAGTTGGAAATACACTTTCACCCGATGCTTTGGAGTTTGGCGTTTTTGAGTAGTGGTGTCGTAGATCGTTTGCAACCATTTAGCCGATGGTGGCTGCGATGAATTTCGCTCAGTTGATTAGCGCCTTGGTTCGCGCGGTATTATATTCGGTTACTACGCTAGCGGTAGCCGTTGCGCTGGTTCTGAGCCTAGGTCGAGTTAGCGCAAATTTCGTTGCGGGCTTTTCGGTAGAAATCAATGAGACGTTGTCGCCACTAAACGTGGAAGTTAGTGATATAACTGCATCTTGGCGCGGGGTTAATCCAGTATTCGGCGTGGCTCGCCTCACATTCAACTCGGGTTATGTAGAAGAGTTAGAAGTAGAAGTTGATTTGTTGCAGAGTCTTTTGGCAGGGGCCTGGGTTCCCAAGCTGCTTTATTGGCAGCAGCTTCGAGTATATGTTGATCAATCCGCCCAAGGGTGGCAGCTTAGGAATCAGGGCGACGTTTCATTACCCTTTGATCTCGAAAAGATTATAGCTCACGGCGGCAGAATTATTGGTGATGTAGAAGTAGTACTGACCCCCGTCGCAGCCTCTGCTCAAACCTATATTTTTCTTATCGATCTCGTTAATGATTCCGATACTCAGTTTGCTTACGTGCGAGCTGCATTACAAGATTCTGAAGATCCGCCATTGACCATAGGTTACCTGCGCGAGAATAGTGAGTTTTCAGCCGGTATGTTGGCAGAGCAATATTTTGCTGGGGGAAGTCTCGCTGTGCCTACCGGCATGGTCGCAGACAGCAGTTTGCTAGTGTCTTTAAGCAACGGCTATTTAAGTATCATTGATGGTGTGAACACTACTGGACATACTAATGTGCGAGTCGTCGCTTCCCAATCGGCGGGGCTGACAGATATGTTGGGTGCGGATTTCACTTTGAGTTTGAAAAGCTTAGACAATCACTTTGTCGGCGCCCTATCCGAAATTTCATTATTCAATGCCTCGCAAGCAATAAATTTAGCAGACTTCCTTGTACGCCTAGATTTTGGCAGTGATGAATTATTTAAAGGCTCAGAGCTAATGCCGAATGTTCGGGCTTGGTCTGCAGGATTAGATGTAGGTCAAGTTAGCCGTATGGTCCAAGATAGCGCAGAGCCATCCAGCGTGTTGTGGGAATGGTTTAGCGCATTAGGTGCCACGGGAGATGTTAAAGATCTTCACCTATTTTCGAATTCCGAAATTTCATTAGGCTACGCTGCGGATGTTGAGAATATTAGATTCCAAGGATATCGCGGTGTGCCGACGTTAGATAATGGTGGCGGAGAAGTTTGGGGTGACACTGGGCATGTTGGGTTTGCTGTCCGCGGTCAAGATATGACGATGCTATTTCCGGACCTATTTTCACAAGCGTGGTTGCTGGACGAAGCACAGGGAATGTTATCGCTTATCATTCGGCCGGGATACCTTGCCCTGCGGGGAGAGGATATTACCGCCAAGCGTGGCGACTCGACAATTTTTGGTGAGTTTGCTACTACTAGACCGCTAGCCAAATATGAGCAAAGGGTAGCTGTTCAGGTCAACGTCGATACCGCAGAGTTAGCTGATGCCCAAAGTTATGTACCGTATAAACTTAGTTCAGGGTTGTATAACTGGCTAAAGACCGCGCCTAAACAGGGTCGTTTTGACAATGTCGAGTTGGCTCTGCAAGGGCAGATTCACCGTCAACCCAAACGCAAATTTGACCGCCGGTTTGAACTAGCCGGTGATTTTAGTTCTGTAGAAATGCGCTACTTACCGGAATGGCCGGTCATTTCTGAGGCGCATGGTCGATTAAAAGTGATGGGGCAAGAGACTGCGGTTGAAGTTGTGAAGGGTCAATCTCTAGGTGTTGCGTTTACCCAAGCGACTGCATTTGTTAATCCCGATGGCATTATATCGTTAGATTTTGTCGCGGCTCCAACTGCTGCTGCGGCACTATATTTCATTCGTTTTTCGCCATTGCAAGATTCATTGTCCTTTGTAGAAGATGATTGGCGGACAATGGGCGATGGCATTATTGATTTAACCGCGCACCTAGAAGTTCCATTAGCTCGAGACTCGGCTGATACAACTAATAAGCAAAGTGGTACAGCTGCTCCCGTAGAATTCAATCTGGCGAAATCAGGCATAGTGGCAAATCTGAGTATGCAGATTTCTGCTGTCTCCATAGACATGCCTAGTTACAAATTAGCGATCAATGACATAACTGGCCCTGCGAATTTTTCGCTACCACACCATTTTCACGGACAGTTGAAAGCTTCAATGTTTGGTCGGCCTGCGCTGATTCAGTCGGATAGCGATGCGCAGTGGCTGAATATAGGCATAGATGGATATATCGATGCGGACGAAGCGTTAAACCTTATGAGTGTCGATGCACCCTCAATTTTAAGGGGCGAAACGGAGTTTTCTTCGAAGCTTAATCTATCAATGGGCGGCAATATAAGTAACTTGGTGGTCAATACGGACTTAGTCGGTATGCAGGTGAACCTTCCTGCGGAGTTCGGCAAAACCAGCGACGCTGCAGAGGCAAGCGAATTTGTCATAACGTTTTTGCCTGCGGTTCAGCAAGTTGGCTGGCAATATAAGAGTACTAATGGATGGTTGCGCTTGCCTAGCGGTAGTCAGGAAATCTCTTCTGGCAATGAACTTCTCGGTCGCGTTGGTATATCTGCGCTACCGCAAGGTTTTAATCAAACGCTGGAAGGTTTCGAGGTGTCGGGGCAAATGCCACTCTTGGATATCGACGACTGGGTATCAGATGATGGCGAGGCTACCTTTGATTTACCCTTCGATTGGCGCATCAATCAGCTTAATATTGACGAGTTGGTTGTTGGTGAGTTTGCCTTCCAAGATGTTCAGCTAGGTGGCCGCCGCCAAGCTGAGGAGTTAGTTTTTGACCTGAGTGCTGAAGATATCATTGGCCGTATAGATTTGACGGATAGGCAAGTCCTTGGCGTAGATTTGTCCTATCTGCACTTGCCTGTGGTAAGCCCACTTGACGAAGATCAAGACTCAACTGTAGATCCAATGTCTATCGAGTTAGGAAAAGTTCTTCCCCGCGCCCAAGTGAAAGTTGGCTCCCTACACCTTGGAGGTGAATCCTTTGGCGCATGGGTTTTCGATATAAAGCCCGAGAGTACGGGCGTTCGTTTTGATATCGAAGCTGTCGATGTAAAGGGCGTGCATATCAGAGACAGCGTTGCTTTTTGGGATTTAGAAAAGGGTCGCACATCTTTTTCAGGCACAGCGGTCTTTGACGACCTATTCACTACGTTGCCGCAATGGGGCTACGTGCCTGTAGTGGAAACTGAGTTTGCGCGAGTTGCAGGGAATATATCTTGGCCTGGATCTCCTGCAAATTTGGATGTCCTTCACGGTGAAGGTGGCATTACGATCTTGGCTAAGAACGGTAGATTTCTAGATGTTGAGGCTGAAGGTGGTTTACGGTTAGTGAGTTTACTAAATATCTCGGCTTTGGCGAAACGCATTAACCTAGATTTCTCTGACGTTGTGGATGAGGGCATTAGCTTTAGTCGTGTAGGGGCAGATATCCAATTAGAAGATCAGCAGTTATCGTTTAATAAGAATCTGCTGGTAAATAGTACGTCGTCTACTTACGAATTAGGTGGGACGGTGGACCTTCGTGAAGGTACTTTGAAGAACGAGATGATTGTAACTTTACCGGTCAGTGAAAGCCTGCCTTGGTACGCTGCCTATGTCGCTATTGCAAACCCATTGGCTGGAATTGGGGTAGCTATTGGTGAGCGTATTTTGCGTAAGCCAATACAACGAATGAGTAGTGCGAAATTTACAGTGGACGGACGTATCGACGACCCAGAGGTGAAATTTTTGACGCTTTGGGGGGAATCCATTGATGCCATGCCTGATGCGGGGGAGCGGCTCTCGCCAGATTTACTTGATCCGCGCAAAAGCGCAAAAGACGAAACACAGTAGCAATACACTCGAGGGAAGCAGGACCATTGTTAGACTTAGATGCTAATCAGCGGCGCTTCGCGTTAAAGTGTAGAACTTCATAATAAAACTTATACCGAGCAAAAAATTAGCTATGAGCGATTTAGTCAGTCAAGCCGAAGAAACCCTACTGAAAAGCAAAGGTATGGCCTTTGCTGAGATAGAACAAACAGTATTTGATTTGCTGAGTCGAGAAATTGATTATGGCGAAGTGTACGTACAAAGCACACGATCTGAGTCTTTTGGTCTGGAAGATGGCATAGTCAAAGAAGGTGCGTTTTCTGTGGATGCAGGCATTGGCGTAAGAGCGCTAGCTGGGGAAAAGACAGGCTTCGCCTACAGCGAAGATATTCGTTTGGACGGATTACAGCAGGCGGCAAAGGCAGCTCGCTCAATTGCCAAGAAAGGCTCTAGCCGCAACGCTCCTGCGTATAACGCCACACAGTATCCCGCCTTATATGAAGGCGTAGATCCAATCTCAAGCTTATCCGACGCGGAAAAAGTTGTACTGCTCAGGCAGGTAGATAGTGTTGCACGAGCTCAAGATCCACGTGTTAAAGAGGTCAACGTGCGTATCTCAGCCAGTCACGAGTCTATGTTAGTAATGGCCAGCGACGGCACCTTGGCAGCAGATATTCGACCACTAGTGCGCCTGGATGTATCTGTCATTGTACAAAACGGTGACCGCCGTGAACGCGGTAGTGCCGGTGGTGGTGGCAGGCGCAGCTTACTTTCTTTAGGCGAAGGTGATTGGGCCGGAGATTTAGCTAAAGAAGCCGTCCGTATGGCGCTCATTAATTTGGAAGCCGTTGATGCACCGGCTGGACCTATGCCGGTGGTCCTAGGTCCAGGATGGCCTGGGGTATTGCTGCACGAAGCGGTTGGACACGGCCTAGAAGGTGATTTTAATCGTAAAGGTAGTTCTGCTTTTTCCGGTCGTGTGGGAGAACAAGTTGCGTCTACTTTATGCACTATAGTCGATGACGGAACTATGCAAGGACGTCGCGGATCTCTATCTGTGGACGACGAAGGCACACAGACGCAGTCAACAGTGCTGATTGAAGATGGCATTCTCAAGGGCTACATGCAGGACAAATTGAACGCCCGCTTAATGAACGTAGCACCCACCGGCAATGGTCGTCGGCAGTCGTTTGCGCATGTACCTATGCCAAGAATGACTAATACTTACATGTTGCCTGGGCAAGATTTGCCTGAAGACATTTTGCGTTCAGTGAAGAACGGTGTTTACGCCGTGAATTTTGGCGGCGGCTCGGTAGACATTACATCTGGGCGCTTTGTTTTTTCCGCCACCGAAGCGTACCTAATTGAGAATGGTAAGGTTACAGCGCCTATCCGTGGAGCTACTCTAATTGGTAGCGGGCCAGAGGTGATGAATAAGGTCTCTATGGTCGGCAATGATTTAAGTTTAGATGGTGGTGTTGGAGTCTGCGGCAAAGACGGTCAATCTGTTCCTGTAGGGGTGGGCCAACCGACTTTGAAAGTTGATGAAATTATTGTTGGGGGCACTCAAGCCGGTTAATTGGGCCGCATGCTCATGTGAGTATGAGCGAGGGAGCACTGGGTCGGTTTTTTAAGTTAGTCGACAGTGGCGCTGTCGCGTATAAATTTGAACAGAATTTTTAGTGCGCGTTTGTGCGCGTCGCTTGGATGCTCGCCACTGTTTGGTTTGGACGCACCAGCTTTGACAACAACTTGACGTAGTTGTTGTCGATCTACCTGGGGGTATTGATTGATAAAATCCGTCATAGTTTCAGGGTTTTTGACTAAGCGGTCGCGCCATTGCTCAAGTTGGTGAAAGAAAGTGCGGGCATCGTTAGATTGACCCTCTAAATCCGCTAGCTGTTTTTCTAAAGCTTCGGTATCGATTTTGCGCATGAGTTTGCCAATGAATTGCAGTTGGCGGCGACCGCCTTCTCGACTAGATATGCGTTGGTGGGTGGCGACCGCTTGGCGGAGCTCTACAGACATTTGAATGGTAGCCAATACGTCTGGCTTCATTTCGGTCAGTTTACGACCAACAAGTTGTAATCTTTCAGCTTCACGTTTGCGTGCGGTTTTGGATAGGTCTTCAGACATTTTTAACTTTTTTGGAATAGTTCATTGGATTTTATAGATCATCAAACAGAATTGACGGAACTTGTGCAAGATATTCTTACTGAAGCAAAGCAGCAAGGTGCAGACCAAGCTGAAGTCTCCGTAAGTATGGATCAAGGTCTAGGTGTTAGGGTGCGCAAAGGCGAACTTGAAAACTTAGAATTCAATCAAGACCGGGGTTTTGGCATAACCCTCTACTATGGTCAGCGTAAAGGCTCAGCCAGTACAACAGACAGCAGCTTAGATGCTATTCGCGACACGGTAAAGGCAGCCAAAAATATTGCCCAACATACGCAAGAAGACGAGTGTAGTGGTTTAGCGGGTAAGTCGTTAATGCCTGCTCAAGCTATGGATTTAGATCTATATCACCCTTGGGTAATCGAGCCGGAAGAGGCTGCCCAACTAGCCATAGAATGTGAGGCAGCGGGTCTGCGGGTAGATGACAGGCTGATCAATTCTGACGGCGCAGAAGTGAGTACTCAGCAGGGCTTGCGGGTATACGGCAATAGTCACGGCTTCATAGGTAGCTACTCGGGGACACGGCATAGTTTGAGTTGCGTGCTTATTGGCGAAGATAACAATGGTATGCAGCGTGACTATTGGTACTCGCTAGCACGTAATAGTAGTGGGTTAGAAAGTGCGTTAGCAGTTGGCGAAGAGGCAGGACGCAGAACTGTTGCGCGGTTATCTCCGCAAAAAGCGCCGACCGGGAATTTCCCTATTTTGTTGTCACCTCAGTTAGCTAGTGGGTTGCTTGGCCATCTGCTCGGGGCAATTGGCGGTGGAGCCCAATATCGTAAAGCTTCGTTTTTGCTCGACAGCGTGGGTTCGCAAGTCTTACCCAATTGGATGAGCTTGCGGGAAGATCCGCATATTCTCGGTAGTCTAGGCAGTGCCTATTTTGACGGTGATGGCGTGGCAACGCGGATTAACGATTTTGTGATCGACGGGGTCGTTGATCGCTACATCTTATCTAACTACTCAGCGCGTAAATTGGGTATGCAAACCACAGGTAATGCTGGCGGTGTGCATAACCTCGATATCATCGCTCCCCAGCAAAGTCATGCCCAGTTGCTCAAGCAAATGCACACTGGCCTGTTAGTCACAGAATTGATGGGTCAGGGTGTGAACGCAGTGACGGGAGACTATTCTCGTGGCGCTTCAGGTTTTTGGGTTGAAAATGGCGAAATCTTGTATCCGGTAGATGAGCTGACTATCGCGGGTAACCTCAAAGATATGCTCTTGAATATCGTAGCCATTGGCGATGATGTTGATATGCGGGGCAATATTCGAGCGCCAAGCATGTTACTTGATGCCATGACAATCGCCGGTCAATAGTAAGTATTTCAGTCCTAGGCGTAGACTAGTGTAGCTAGACCTAGAAATACAAAAAAACCGGTAATGTCGGTGATGGTGGTTAAAACAACACCGCCGGCAATGGCTGGGTCAATGTTCATCCTTCGAAGCAGGCTTGGAAGCAAACTACCAGCGATGGCTGCCACCAGAATGGTGACCATCATGGCTGTTGCAATAACGAAGCCTAGCAAGGTGTCTGAGAAGACTGTTGCGGCTGCGACTGCTACCAATGTCGCCCACAGCAGTCCATTTAGGGCTGCCACAACGAACTCCCTGTTGAGCATCCACAACAAGTTGTTTTTACCAATTTGCCCCGTTGCTTGTCCCCTGATCACCAAGGTTAGGGTTTGCGTGCCTGCAATACCCCCCATGCTGGCAACCACCGGCATAAGTACCGCTAGCGCCACAACTTTAACGATGGCCTCTTCAAACAGATGAATGACGCCAGCGGCCATTAACGCAGTGAGCAAATTGATGCCAAGCCAAACGGCGCGGCGACGCACCGCTTTGTGCACTGGCGCAAATGTATCTTCATCTACATCTAAACCGGCTTGGGCCAAGACAGCTTCTTCGGCATCTTCAATAATTACGTCGACAACATCATCGATGGTAATACGCCCTAGGAGTATTCCGTTGTCGTCTATAACTGGCGCCGAAATAAGGTCGCGCTCGGAGAATATTTTTGCCACCGCCGCGTCAGTCTCCGCCACATTTATTGCTGCTACATCGCTGGCCATGATTTCTCTAACGGTCACCGTTGGGTCTGAGGTGAGCAGTTTTGCTAAAGGTAGTATGCCTACATATTCATCCGCACTGTTTACGACTATTAGTGAGTCAGTAGACTTCGGCAGATCTTTGCGCAGGCGTAGGTATCTTAGGACCAATTCGATTGCGTGGCGCGGGCGCACCGTTATGGTGTCAGTATCCATCAACCCTCCGGCACTGTCCTCTGGATAAGACAATACCGATTCCACTCGAGCACGGTCTCGAGCGTTCAGATTTTCCAACACTTGGTGGGTTATAGTCGCGGGTAGTTGCTGCAAAATATCAGCAAAGTCATCAGTGTCGAGATCTTCTGCTGCCGCCACTAATTGCGCGGTATCCATCGCCTCGAGGAATTCTGCGCGAACATCTTCGCGCAGGTACTGCAAACTCTGATTGCGCGCTTCGTCGTCTAGTAACTGCCAGATTACTCGCCTAGTATTCGGTAGGTTAGCCTCTAACGCCATTGCAACTTCGTTAGGACGTAACGAGGTTAGCAGGATTTTAGTTTCATCTACACTGCTGCGACCTAGACCGCGCAGAATATCCTCTAGCTGTTGCTGGTCGGCATTTATCACTGACTTTCTAATTCGCCAAAACCTGCACTTATAAGATCGCATAGAGCTTTGAACGCAAGGTCTTCATCGGCACCGTCCACGCGAAGACCTATCTGGGTGCCGACCGGCGCACCCAACAATAAAAGTTTCATAATACTCTTGCCATCTACTTCGTTGTCGTTCGCGACAAGGGTAATAGTAGATTCAAAATGCTTGGCAGCGTCCACGAACTTTGATGCAGCTCTTGCGTGTAAGCCAAGTGGATTGATAATGGTGAGGACGGTTTCTAACATGGGTTCTCTAGTATTAGTAGACGCGATAGGCATAGTAGCGGGAACTAGGGAAAAGAGGCAGCATTTATCTAATGCGTGTTCTTAATACACGGGTTTCTCTTGTTCCAATAAATCAATGCGTTGCCGTTGGGCACACTGGAGCAAAAGCTCGCGGTGGTGCAACGTTTACAGATTACTTTAGCTTAAGGCGTTCCAGCTCACGGTGGCGTACCAAGACATTCTCATACTGTTGCATGAAATAGGCGGCCAATTTTTCGGCCATATAGACACTACGATGCTGTCCTCCGGTGCAGCCAATACCAATTGTCATATAAATTCTTTCGTTGGCTTCAAAGCGTGGAATCCAACGTTCGAGTAACCCTGATAGTTCAGCAAACATCTCATTCACCATGGGTTGGTCGTTTAGGTATCCTTCAACTTCTTGGTTAAGACCGGTGAGTGGCCGGAGTTTGGGTTCCCAATGAGGGTTCGGTAGACAGCGCAAATCAAAGACGAAGTCGGTATCTACTGGAACACCGTGCTTAAAGCCGAAGGATCGAAACACTAGACTGATAGAAGACTCTTCACGTAACAAAATACGCTCTTTGATCAATTCGGTGAGTTGTTTGCCGCTGATGTGTGTTGTATCAATGATTAGGTTAGCGAGGTCGGCAATACTACCGAGTATTTGAGCCTCCATATCAATGGCTTGGCGCAGGTCAATATCAGAGGTCGTTAATGGGTGTTTACGCCGTGTTTCGCTGAATCTTTTTACTAGCGAAGGACCTAGTGCATCCAAATAAATTATCTGCCTCTCAATAGAAGTGTTTTCTAACTTCTTTAAGATATCTGGGAAATTTTCTAAGGACCTGCTGCGTGCGTCAATGCACACAGCAAGCTTTGTATCAGTTGAATCCTCGGTCAAGTGCTCAAGAATTAGTGCTTCAAGAAGGCCAATGGGCAAATTATCTATACAGTTGTAACCCGAATCTTCTAACGCTCGTACTGCAGTAGATTTTCCCGATCCTGAACGGCCGCTGATGATGATTAGTTTCATTAGCTACTGTTCGCGCCGACAACGTTAGCTTGTGTAGCTATTTCGCCTTCTATCGAAAGCATTGTTGCGCGCAGTTCTTCATCCGTATTCGCGGCCCGGAGCCTTTGCCTGAAAGTGCTTTCGCCAAAAATATGCGCGAGGACTGCTAATGTTTCCAAATGGGCTGTATTTTCGTTTTTAGGCACTATAAGAACAAAAATTAGGTCAACCGGTTCGCCATCTATGGACTCGTAATCTATGGCTTCGCTTAGTGAAACAAATGCTCCCTGCATTTTTTCGCAGTTCATGCGGCAGTGGGGTATGGCGACACCGTCCCCAAACCCAGTACTCCCTAAGCGTTCTCGCTCCATCAGACCGTCATAAATTTCGTCCGTGGAGCTTTCCTCATCATTAGAATCCTTTGCTAGGGATTCAGCCACCAACTGCAGAATTTTTTTGCGGCTATGGCCGGCAAAATTACTGTGTACCTGTTCTGGCTCTAGGAGTTCTGCAATTGAAGGCATAAGTGAAAAGGCTCTTTTCGGTCAATTAAATTGGGTGGTTTGGTGTTCTTTCGTGGCTGCCATTATGACGTGCTACGGTTTTTTCTTTGTGTTTGAGCAACTGCCGGTCGAGTTTGTCTACGAGCTGATCTATGGCGGGATACATGTCTGAGGCGTCGGCATTGGCAAATAACTCTGCACCAGGTACGTGGGCAGTGGCTTCAGCCTGATGGGCCAATTTTTCTATATTTAGGACAACGTGAACTTGTGTTATCTGGTCTGAATGCCTTTCTAGTTTTTGAAATTTTTCTCGAACATAAAGTTGTAGTGAGTCTGTGAGGTCAATTTGGTGGCCGGTGATATTAAGCTGCATTGCTAATCTCCTTTTGTTCCAATGAATCCTGCATTTGCAGAACACAGTTGTTGCTCACTAGGTTGCGTACACTGACTAGATGAGTTGCTTGCGCTCATTAGACGGTGGAATCGAAAGAGATTCTCGATATTTTGCTACCGTTCGTCTAGCAACAGTGATGTTCTGCTCCTGTAATATTACGGCGATTTTGCTATCACTCAATGGTTTTCTTGGATTTTCTTCTGCGGTAAGCTTTTTGATTATTGCGCGTATTGCTGTGCTGGAAACTTCCCCACCACTCGCGCTGCTGACATGAGATGAGAAAAAGTACTTCAGCTCATACAAGCCTCTAGGGGTTGCCAAATATTTGCGATTAGTCACGCGTGAAATTGTCGACTCATGCAGTTCAACTTGCTCAGCAATATCTGCAAGAATTAGCGGCTTCATGGCCTCTGGCCCGTGTTCTAAGAAATCTTGCTGCACCTCAACAATTTTTGTAGCAACTTTGAGCAGCGTGTCATGTCTGGTTTGCAAGCTTTTCAGGAACCAGCGAGCCTCCTGCAAATTGTCCTTAATGAAATCTTTATCAGCGCCCGAACTTAGATTTTTTACGTAGCCAGCGTACGTATCGTTGATGCGCACTTTGGGCAGAGTTTCTGGGTTGAGTTCCACCAGCCAGCGATTGTTGTGTTTTCTAACCACAACATCAGGTAAGACAAAATCTGAATCTGCTGTGTCAAAGGCAGCGCCGGGTCTGGGTTGTAGTGTTCTGATTAGGGCGACGATTTCCCCAAGCTGCGATTCTGGCAGGCGTGTACGTTTGACTAGGTTGGCAAAGTCTTTAGCACCTAATAAGTCTAAATGCTGGTCAACAATATTGACGGCCTCGCTTAGCCATTTGGTCGCCGGATCTAGTTGTATCAATTGCAGTAGCAGGCATTCTTGTAAATTGCGTGCTCCTACCCCGATGGGATCAAATTGCTGCACGCGCTCCAAGATATTTGTAATGTCTTGGGGACTGACCTGCTCTAACTCTGGCAGATTTGGTTCATATAGTGTCGTGCGAATTTCTTCGATACTGGTGCTGAGCATACCGTCTGTATCGATGGCATCAATAATTGCCATGGCGACTACTCTGTCCGACGGCGCCATTGGAGTTAAATTAAGTTGCCACAGGAGGTGGTCGATAAGGCTAGGGTCGCTGACGTTGTTAGCGCCTGGGTCTAGGTCAAAGTCGCCGCTAGCTGGCCCTGGAGCGGGTGCCTGTGGATAGACGTCTTCCCAAGATGAGTCCACTTGTAAGGTTTCACCCATTGGCTCGGAAAGCTGCGAACCCAGATCTTGCTCTAGGTCTTGTGGATCGGGAAAGTCGTCGGCTGGGCCTGGATCACTAGCAAAATTGTCATAGTCATCTGTATTGTCATCAACCTCTGGCAGGTTATCCCCCCAATCCTCTTCAACCTCGAGTAATGGGTTGCTGTCTAGGGTGGTCTGAATTTCTTGGCTAAGTTCCATCGCCGAAAGTTGTAAGAGCTTTATCGCTTGTTGCAATTGAGGCGTCATCTTCAATTGCTGGCCAAGCTTCATGGAAAGGGACTGTTTCATGAACTAGGGTGCGCTCTGAGTCGCGCGATACGCGTTCGTCCGCAAGAATATGCAGCTTATTACTGGTAATAGGGTGTTTTCGAATGCGACTTCTTTTTGGTTTTTTAGGTGCATGTCGACTCAAGGCTCATGATACTTCTCGATTTCCCTTATGCTATGCGCCAAAGCCCTCACCAAGATAGACCTTTTGTACAATTTTGTTCGACAAAATTTCCGCTGGCTGACCCTCAGCTATGATGTGTCCTTGATGAACAATATAGGCTCGGTCGCAAATATCTAGGGTCTCTTTGACATTGTGGTCCGTAATTAGCACACCGATGCCGCGTTTCGCTAGGTCTATAATTTCGTCTTTGATGTCATTTACTGATATTGGATCAACACCAGCAAAAGGTTCATCGAGTAAAATGAATTGCGGATTGCTGGCTAATGCTCTGGCAATTTCTAGGCGCCGTCGTTCGCCACCACTGAGGCTTTGTCCAAGGCTTTGGCGCACTGGTCCCAAGTTAAACTCCGCGATCAATTCTTCTAGTCGAGCTGTACGCTGCTGGGCATCAAGTTCCTCATTGAGTTCCAGAATAGCGAGAATATTGTCTTGGGTAGACAGAGTCTTAAAAACACTGGCCTCTTGGGGCAGGTAGCCGATGCCAGCCTGAGCTCTTTTGTGCACTGGAGCAGCAGTTAGGTCAGTTGTAGCTAAAGTGATTGTGCCAGAATCAGGCTTAATCAATCCCACTAGCATGTAGAAACAGGTGGTTTTACCCGCGCCATTAGGCCCAAGTAAGCCGACAATCTCGCCCTTATTTACGCTTAACGAAACATCCTCTAAAACCGTAGTGGAAGCATAGGATTTGCGTAAGTGTTGGGCGGATAAAGTTTGCATTATTTAGCGGTAGTGTCTTTGGGCAACGCTGGATTGATAGTGGCCTTGGGCAGTAACAGTTGCATCTGTACTCTTTCTTGACCCGCCTGGTCCCCAGCTTCTACTTCTCCACGTAGGATGTCATAGCGAATCGAAGGGCTGCTGATGATATTGCTGCCTTGGGTGAGTTTGGCGCTACCGGCTAGTTCTAGCTTATTGTCTTCAGGGAAGTAAATGATTTTTTCAGCTGAAGCAGCCGTTGCAAAGGAGCGGCCTTTACTCTGATCAGCGTCTTGGCGGAATCTTGCCGGGGAACCTGATGTTGTGATGAGTTCTACTTTATCTTGTGCAAGGTTGACTAAAAGTAGCTCGCCGTTAATTGCCACACTGTCCATTTTGGCTTCAACATCACCTGTGTATGTAATCGTATTATTGGCTTTGTTAAATTCCGCGCTAGCACCTTCGATAATTATTTCGCCAACTGCCCCGGAACTTTCAGCGTAGCTTGCGCTGGCGCAAACTAACAATGCTAGAGAGATTACATGCTGTTTAAAAATCATTAGATTCTCTCTTCTAGGGTCGGGGTCGGGGCAAGTGTGCTTCTTACCCTTTGTTGGGAATTTTTTGGAAACTCAATACGCCCATTGGCAAGGTCAATGTACACGCCAAGTGCTTGTGTGCGAAAAATAGGAGTCTCAACAATAACCATTTGCTTTGTGTGGGCTGTTTGTAAGTTAGGGTAAACGCTTAATTTCTCACTGCGCATACGCACGTAATCCTCACCGCTAAGGTATTGAGTTACAGAAACAGTACCCTGAAGGCTCACCAGCTTTTCGCTCTTGGTTTTGTCCTTCTTGCTTTCGCCAATGTTTGAATTTTGGCTTGTGCTGCTGATAAGTCCGCTTTTCGCTTTTATGATCCATGGCGGAGAATCTGGGTTGTTCAATGTAATAGAGGGTTCTTGTAGGTCCGTGGATTTGTCCACCAAGTACTGTTGCATTGACGCTGCCTCTACCTGGTACCGCACGCTGCCGTCAGTAGAGAAGGTTTGCAGAAGCATATTTTTGCCGAAGCTATCTGGTGTCCGTTGAGCGGGCTGGTCGGTATCAATTTGTGCGCCAAAAGGGGCTGCTTGCTGTAAATTTTGGAAAGAGTTCGGCATAAATATAGCCAACAAAATCAATGCCGACAAAATTAGGGCTGCAAGCTTTGCATGTTTGCTGTGAAAAAAAGTTTCCAATACCGTAGACAAATTCTGCCTATTAGCCATCGACATTAGTCGAAATCCCATTTGCCTTGAGCCTTGAGTATAAGCTCTGCTAATTCTAATACCACTCCTGTACCGCCAGTCCTTTGAGTGACAAAGTCTGCTTTGTCGATTACCACTGGGTGGGCGTCGGCTACTGTTGCGCGCAAGCTAATGCTGGGGTGGTTAAAAAGTTGTAGGTCTTGAATGTCGTCACCAATTGCGCAGAGGCCTTGAGCCGGGAAACCGTTTTCAATCAGAGATTGCAGTGCTGCAGTTTTCGAGTCTGCGCCTTGCACGATATGGGTAATACCCAGTTCTTCAGCGCGCCTAGTGACCATGCTTGATTGGCGTCCAGTAATGATTGCTAACACAATACCTTTGCTAGCCAATAGCTTGATACTGGCTCCATCGCGGACATGGAATTGTTTGGTTTCAACGCCAGCATCGTTGTAGATAATTCGTCCGTCGGTAAGAACCCCGTCTACATCGAAGATTATGCCTTTGATAGATTTCGCTAACGATTCTGTGGACATAGATTATGCCTGTTGAATTAGTAGAAGGTTGTAACCCATCCATGCCATCAGCATGACTGCGCCTTCAAACCGGGTTATGACAGCTCTAGAATTGATACCGTAGGCAAATAGCGCCAGCATTAGCGTAAGAGCAAGCATTAAGCCGCTGTCTCGCCAAAGTGCCGCGTAATTCATATCCGTTGCGTTAATCAACCCAGGCACAGCTAGTACAGCGAGTATGTTCAAAATGTTTGAGCCAACAACATTACCAATAGCAATATCTGGTTGGCCTTTGAGGGCTGAGCCTACGGTTGCCGCTAACTCGGGTAAGCTGGTGCCAACCGCAACAATAGTTAAACCAATGATCATATCGCTCACACCTAACGTGCTGGCTATGTTAGTCGCTGCGTAAACGAGCACTTGGGCTGAGGCTAGCAATACAATCAAGCCAATTGCTAACCAAAAAATACTCTGTTTATTGGTCATTTCAGGCAGTTCGTCTAGCTCATCCGCGATTGCGTCTGTGGAGTATTCTGGGTCGCTTTGGGATACCACGAGTTGCCACAATATGTAAGCCAAACCAAGTAGTAAGATAAGGCCGTCGACAAAACCCAAGTGTCGATCGAACATTAGAATCACCGCTAAGAATGTAGCGCCGAGTAACCACGGTAATTCTTTACGCCGAACGTTGCGAGAAAATGGTAGCGGCGTAATGATTGCGGTAATGCCCAAGACCAAACCAATGTTGGCAATATTTGACCCAATGGCGTTACCAACGGCTAGCAGTGAGGTGCCATCTAGGGCGGCCATTGTTGCAACCACAATCTCAGGTGCCGAAGTGCCTACAGATACGACCGTAAGGCCGATCATCATTTTTGACACACCCATATTTGTAGCTGTTGCTGCGGCGCCAGACAAAAATTTGTCGGCACTCCATATAAGCGCAACAAAGCCTAATACGAGTAGTGTGAGTTCAATCCACATGGATAATGACTGTCCTTAATTGAAACAGGCTGATATTCAGATCGCACTTTAGTCGCATCTTGCCCATGAGCCAAGCGGCTTAAGATACTGGCCTATATTTAGCTAACTTAAAAAGACCAAAGAAATAGCTGTCTAATGGTTAATCTGTCCATGCTTGTCGCCATAGAATTGCGTACCATACGCACCTGGCTGGCGCTAAGCAGCCATTAAGTTATTGCTAAATGGCAGCAACGAAATAGTAACTGAGAAAGATCGTATCCATGCAAGATGAAATAAGACAGCGTATTGAAGCCGCCATAACGGGTGCGCAGGTGAGCGTGAGTGTAGACGGTAATCGCGCCACGATTAACGTGGTTGCAAGTGTTTTTGCGGGCATGAGTCGTGTGAAGAAACAGCAGGAGGTGTATGCCTGTATCGCCGACTTGATAGCTGATGGCGCACTGCACGCAGTAACAATCAAAGCCGACGCTCCTGAATAGGTACACGCATAATGGATAAGCTAAGTATTGAGGGTGGTTTCAAATTAGATGGGCAGATAAGAATATCTGGAGCCAAAAATTCCGCATTACCGATTTTGGCGGGCGCTTTACTTACAGCAGAACCGGTTGTTATCTCAAATGCTCCTCACCTGCATGATGTTACGACAATGATTGAGCTTTTGGCTTGCCTTGGTGTTGGTGTAACTCTTGATGAGCGTATGAATGTTGAGATTTCTGCCGAACATTTGAACGAGCTTTGCGCACCGTATAGTTTAGTCAAAACGATGCGTGCGTCGTTTTTAGTATTAGGCCCCATGCTTGCACGTTACGGCGAAGCTGAAGTGTCGCTACCTGGCGGGTGCGCTATTGGCTCACGCCCGGTAGATCAGCACTTGAAGGGTTTGGAGGGTATGGGCGCAGAAATTGAAGTAACCGATGGTTATGTGCGAGCCCGCGCACCGCATGGTTTGGTAGGCAATGACCTATACATGGATATGGTTACCGTGGGAGGCACTGAGAACCTCATGATGGCAGCGACCCTCGCCAAAGGTACGACTACTATTCACAACGCAGCGTGTGAACCTGAGATTATAGATCTTGGAGAATTTTTACGCATGATGGGCGCTCGTATTACTGGCCACGGATCTCCAACTATTACTATTGAAGGTGTTGAGAAATTGCACGGCGGCAGTTATCGAGTTATGCCAGACCGAGTTGAAGCGGGCACTTATCTTATTGCCGCGGCGGTCACAGCGGGTAGAATTCGCATTCGTGATGTAGAGCCGAATACGTTGGGTGCTGTCATTGATAAGCTAGTTCAGGCTGGTGCTGATATCGAGGTAGGTGAAGATTGGATCAGTCTAGATATGCATGGTAAGCGGCCTAAAGCTGTCGATATAGAAACTGCGCCTTATCCTGGTTTCCCCACCGATATGCAGGCTCAATTTATGGCCCTAAATGTGGTAGCAGAGGGTGCCTCTACTATTAACGAAAGAATATTCGAAAATCGCTTTATGCATGTTCATGAGATGAATCGCTTGGGTGCCAACATTGAATTGCACGGCCTATCTATGGCGGTAGTTCACGGTGTTGAAAAATTACGCGCTGCGCCTGTTATGGCAACGGATCTACGCGCTTCTTCTAGTTTAGTATTGGCGGCTTTAGCGGCTGAAGGCACTACGGTAATAGATCGTATTTATCATATTGACCGTGGCTATGAGACCATTGAAGAAAAACTACAGCAACTGGGTGCACAAGTGCGCCGAGTTTCTTAATAAGTAAAAGAAAGTTTCTTAAAGCATTTCTTGCGAGTTTTGGGCGTGTCTTAATATGTCCCATTTCACAATAACTTGTCGGACGGGTGGCCGTTTATTGGTTAATTGATAGCCCGCACATTACTAAGTGTATTTTCGAATTAAATTTGATCAAGGCTGATTAGAACTATGGGTTTAGTCATCGCGCTCAATAAGGGCCGTATTTTTGAAGAGTGTTTGCCATTGCTGGCGGCGTGTGAGATTCAACCAAGCGAAGATCCCTCTCGATCTAGAAAGCTAATATTTGATAGCGTTTCTGGTGGCCATAAACTCATTGTTACTCGCTCAGCAGATGTTCCTACCTATGTGGAAAATGGTGTCGCAGATGTCGGCATAACCGGCAAGGATACAATCCTTGAGTACGGCGATAGCATGAGTTTTTACGAGCGTTTGGATCTAAAAATAGGCCTTTGCAAAATGATGACTGCGGGTCCCGTAGGTGTGCCGGAACCAGAAAATGTACTTCGAGTTGCTTCTAAGTTTGTCAATATCACGCGTAAATATTATCAATCTCAAAGCCGTCAAGTTGCCCTTATAAAGCTCTCCGGCGCTATGGAAATCGCGCCGTTATTGGGTTTGGCAGATTGTATTGTGGACATTGTAGATACCGGCAATACCCTCAGGGCAAACGGTCTTGAGGAGCGCGAGACGATTTGCGATATCAGCACTCGGCTAATAGTTAATCGTGCTTCCATGAAGACTAAGTTTGATGAGGTGCAAGGGTTGATCGCGAAGCTTTCCGCCGTGGTAGAAAATGCCGAGGCTGATCAGTGACTATACGCAGACTTTCTTCACGGGCGGATGAGTTTGCACAGCAGCTAGATGACTTGCTTGCGTGGGATATGAGCGCATCTAGCGATGTAGATGTAGTCGTTGCCGATATTATCGCCGAGGTTCGCGCCAAGGGTGATAAGGCGCTACTGGCTTACACCGAAAAGTTTGACCGCCTTTCTGTTACCTCTGTGTCGCAGTTAGAAATTAGCCAAAGTGAGCTTGCAGCAGCTTGGTCAAAAATTGGCTCGGCTGCTCAACAGGCATTGCAACTGGCGGCGTCGCGAATTCAGCAGTTCCATGCAAAGCAGGTGGAAGAGTCGTGGTCTTTTGAAGATGGATTAGGTAACAAACTGGGTCAGCGTATTAGCCCCATTGAGCGGGTAGGTGTATATGTACCGGGTGGTCGAGCGGCTTATCCGTCCAGTGTGTTAATGACTTTAGTCCCTGCAAAGGTCGCTGGTGTGGAGCAAGTTGTTGTTACGGTGCCCACGCCAGATGGCGTAGTCAACGATATGGTGTTAGCGGCCTTGCACTTAGCCGGGGCTGATCAAGTCTTTAAAATTGGCGGAGCTCAGGCTGTAGCGGCTATGGCCTATGGGACCCAGACGGTTCCTCGGGTGGACAAAATTGTTGGTCCTGGAAGCGCCTTTGTCGCAGCGGCCAAAAAACAGGTCTTCGGGCAGGTGGGCATAGATATGATTGCGGGTCCCAGCGAAGTACTTGTCATAGCAGATGGCAGTACTGAAGTTGATTGGGCCGTTCTAGACCTCTTTTCCCAAGCTGAACATGATGCTTCAGCACAAAGTATATTGATTAGTACAGATGCTCGGTTCCTAAATGCTGTGGCTGATAGAATCGAAACAATGCTCCCGACAATGGAGCGATCTGAGATTATTGCTGCATCGTTAAATAGTCGCGGCGCTTTGATTCAGTGCGTTGATCAAGAAGATGCCATTGCAATTGCTAATCGCATTGCGCCTGAGCACTTGGAGTTAGCGGTTGCTAATCCAGAAGGTTGGGCTGCCGGCATTCGCCATGCTGGGGCGATATTTATGGGCGCGCATACCGGTGAAACCTTTGGCGACTATATTGCTGGCCCGTCGCATGTTCTGCCGACATTTGGTACGGCAAGGTTCGCCTCTCCATTAGGGGTCTACGACTTTCAAAAGCGTAGTTCGATGATCCAAATGTCAGCTAAGGGCGCTGCGCATTTGGCTACGCAAACGGACTTGTTGGCAACTAGTGAAGGTCTACAGGCCCATGCCTTAGCTGCTCGAGTACGAGGTCAGGGCGAGGTCCCTGAGTGACGTTGCCGTTAAGTGATTCCAGCTGTTTAGGTTAGCTAGTCGCTGAGTTAACTCTAGCTAAGATCCAACCAGACATAGAACAAAAAAGATGCGCCAAAGCCCCGAAGAAAAATACCAGCACAGTCTAAGTGCGGGCGACATGCTGCCAGACCCAGCGCAGGCAGAGGTTATGCGGCGCTTAACTGACTTGTATCAGCGCATAGAACTCAGCAATCCCAAAGAACGTGGAATGGTTTCTAATCTGGCGAAATGGGTTGCCGGTTTCCTTTCAAGTAAGCCCCAGGAGCCTGAGCGAGGCCTGTATCTATGGGGTGGTGTTGGCCGTGGCAAGACCATGATGATGGACCTTTTTTGTACCTGCTTGCCCCCAGAGCGCACACTGCGTATGCATTTTCACCGGTTTATGCGTCGGGTTCATGACAGTCTTGGGCGACATTCGGGTACCACCAACCCCCTGTTTAAAGTTGCCGACGAATTTGCGGCCGAAGCGGACGTCTTATGTTTTGACGAATTTTTCGTCTCAGACATCGGCGATGCGATGATTCTCGGTGAGCTGATGACCGCGTTATTTGCGCGTGGTGTGAGTTTGGTCGCGACCTCTAACGTTGAGCCAAAAAATTTATACCTCAATGGATTGCAACGCTCACGCTTTTTGCCCGCCATTGAGCAAATTTACCAGTACTGTGATATCTGGGAAATCGATCAAGGCCAAGATTTCCGTTTACGTACTTTGCAGCAGGCTACTGTTTATCACTTTCCCTTGGGCTCTTCTGCGCTACAAAGTATGGCCGCCAGTTTTAGCGCACTTGCCTCAGAGACCGAGCTCAGTGGTGTGGCGCTTGAGGTTGAGAATAGGCAAATTTTCACTCAAAAGCTGGCGGGTGATGTTGTTTGGTTCGAGTTCGCAGATATCTGCGAAGGGCCAAGAAGTCAGAATGACTATATTGAATTAGCTACTGTCTTCACCACAGTGTTTATCAGCAGCATCCCAACCCTCACAACCGGTAAGGAAGACGCGGCGCGCCGGTTCATTAGCTTGGTCGATGAATTCTATGACCGTGGCGTGAAACTAATTGTTTCCGCCGAGCAGTCCATACCTACTTTGTATCAAGGCGCTCGGCTAGCTTTCGAATTTGAACGCACTCAGAGTCGATTGTTAGAGATGCAATCTGAAGAATACCTAGCCGGGGCTCATCATGCTGTTAGCCCTAGCTCGAAAGAATCGAATTCTCAGTTGTAAAGCGCCTAGTGCTCCTCTATCATTCGCGTCCCGAATTTCCGGCGCTGGTCTATGGCCGGTAGTCTTGAGAAAGACTGGGATTAGGTCCGTCTTAGCTATGAGGTCCGCTAAAAGTATTTCTGCGGTGGGAGATGGGCATCAGGTGCACCAAGTACGGTGCGAGGGATAAATAAGGCGTTTATGCACAATAGTGTAATGAGGCGTCGTTGATTAAATGGTGACTAACTGATCGGCTGCAAACTTTGCGACCGATAGAAGAGCAAACACAGAGCAAATGACGCACGACAGCGTTGATTACAGTTGACTTGTACAGTCAGCGCTGAGCAAAAGAGGCAGAGAATGAAAACAACAGTGAGTATGCGCGAGCAAGACGTAGAACGATCTTGGTGGCTTATAGACGCAGAAGACCAAACCCTTGGTCGTATCGCAACCGAGATAGCCAGCCGGCTTCGCGGTAAGCACAAACCCGAATTTACCCCCCATGTAGACACTGGCGATTTTATTGTCGTTGTTAACGCTGAAAAAGTGCGCGTAACGGGTAATAAAGAAAAGGGCAAAATGTACTGGCGTCACACCGGTTACCCAGGTGGTATCCGCAGCACTGATGTTTCCACCATGCGAGCTGAACACCCAGAACGGATGATTGAAATCGCGGTAAAAGGCATGTTGCCTAAGAACCCATTGGGTCGCGCAATGTTCCGCAAATTAAAAGTTTATGCAGGCGGTGATCACCCGCATGCAGCTCAGCAACCTCAGGCTCTGGAGCTAAGCAGATGACAGATTATAATTATGGTACTGGCCGCAGAAAGACTTCGGCCGCAAGAGTATTCCTTTGCAGCGGTTCCGGAAAAATTTCCGTAAATGCTCAGTCATTAGAAGAATTCTTTGGTCGTGAGACTTCACGAATGGTTGTGCGCCAGCCTTTAGAAGTGGCCGATATGAGCGATAAGCTTGATGTTAAAATCACCGTTCGTGGTGGTGGTAACTCTGGTCAAGCCGGTGCGATCAGGCATGGTATCGCGCGGGCATTAGTTGATTTTGACGAAAGTTTCCGCGGACCAATGCGTCAAGCAGGATTCTTAACTCGAGACGCTCGTGCAGTTGAGAGAAAGAAAATTGGTCTGCGCAAAGCGCGCAAGCGTCCACAGTTCTCAAAACGATAAGACGGCGTTTTTATTCGCTAAAAGTTTACCAAGCGGTTGCCCCGCTTGGATCTGTGGTAAACTTTAGTAGTTCGTGGAGACTCTGCCTTTTGTGGGTAGAGTTGCCAAAAAGCGTGGGACTTTCGTTCTCCGCGATAATCATGACCTAGGCAACCAGGTCTAAGATTTTGGATCCTTAAGGGATTCTGTAATTAAAAAATCTTGGCTGCGGGACGTGATCAACGTCACTCCGGTCGAGGACAAATCATCAGATTATGGGAGCTAACTGCCGTGAGCGATGGCGATGTGGCTATAGATTCAGCCAAAGACGATAACAGTGACGCAACATCAGGTGGCGTTAACACAGGTAGAAGATACTTTTTAATTCAAGCAACATCGGCGGTAGCAGCGGTGGGTGCGGTCGGAGCAGCTTGGCCTTTCGTCAAGTACTGGACTCCAAGCGCCAAGGCTCGTGCAGCCGGTGCCCCGGTTAAAATCGATTTTTCTAAGCTGGTTCCGGGCGAAATGTTGAGCCCAATCGTGGCTTGGAGAGGAAAGCCGATATTTGTCGTTTCTCGTGACAAGCAAACTATAGAATCTCTCAAATCAGATACTGCTGAGCTTGCTGATCCAGATTCGCTAAACCCAGAGCAACAACCAGAATACGCAGTCAATGCATGGCGATCTGCCAAGCCTGAAGTGGGTGTTTATTTGGGTATTTGTACTCACTTGGGTTGCTCACCAAAGTACGTAACAACAGATAATTTCGAAGCATCTGGTCAGGGTGGTTTCTTTTGCCCGTGCCACGGTTCGAAATTTGATCTAGCGGGTCGTGTAGTCAAAGGTGTTCCGGCTCCAGATAATTTAGAGGTGCCACCCTATAGATTTGAATCCGACACGGTATTAGTCATTGGCGAAGAAGGTGCTGCTTAATGGACAAAACTAAATCTGAAACAGGCTCAACAAAACTGGAAGCAGTTATGGGTTGGGTAGACAAGCGCTTTCCAGCGACTGAGACATTTGAATACCATATGTCGAAGTACTATGCGCCGAAGAACTTTAATTTCTGGTACTACTTTGGCTTCTTAGCAATGTTTGTATTGGTCAACCAGCTGGTCACCGGCGTTTGGCTAACTATGAACTATGTGCCAAGTGGCGAAGGCGCATTTGCGTCAGTCGAATATATTATGCGCGATGTTGAATATGGCTGGCTCTTACGCTACCTGCATTCAACGGGTGCTTCTTTCTTCTTTATCGTCATCTACCTGCACATGTATCGTGCTCTGCGGTATGGCTCCTATCGTGGCCCACGTGAATTACTTTGGCTAATTGGTATGGCGATCTTTATCGCTCTTATGGCTGAGGGCTTTTTCGGTTACCTACTACCTTGGGGCAACATGTCCTATTGGGGCGCTCAGGTCATCGTATCTTTGTTTGGCGCTATTCCTTTCATCGGACCTGAATTGATGGAGTGGATTCGTGGTGACTTTTTGATGTCAGAAACCACGCTGAATCGATTCTTCGCGCTGCACGTTGTGGCACTACCTCTTGTTCTGTGTATTTTGATCTTTGTGCACTTGGTTGCACTGCACCACGTTGGTTCAAACAACCCAGACGGTATTGAGATCAAAAAGAATAAGGATGCGAATGGCGTGCCTTTAGATGGCATTCCGTTCCACCCTTATTACACAGTGCACGATATTCACGCGATGGTTGTATTCCTGTTTATATTCTGCGCAGTAGTGTTCTTTGCGCCAGAAATGGGCGGCTATTTCTTAGAGAAGCCGAACTTTGATATGGCTGATCCTCTGAAGACGCCTGATCACATTGCACCGGTTTGGTACTACACACCTTTCTACGCAATGCTGCGCGCAGCGACTTATCCGTTATTCGGTATGTCTGCTAAGTTCTGGGGTTTTGTTGTAATGGCTGGCGCTATTGTGATTCCAGCAGTACTCCCTTGGTTAGACCGTAGTCCGGTTAGATCTATGCGCTATAAAGGTATCTGGTCGAGAACGATGCTTTCATTGTTCGTAATCAGCTTCTTTATTCTTGGCTACTTGGGTACTCAAGCGCCATCTAAACTAGGCACAATTATGGCGCAGATTTGCACCACGATTTACTTTGCTTACTTTATTCTGATGCCTTGGTACACCAGGATAGAAAAAACGAAGCCTGAACCGGAGAGGGTAACGGGATAATGAAGAAGTTATTACTATCAATTCTAATATTACTGCCTCTAACTGCATGGTCTGCCAGCACTAATAACTGGCCGATGGAAGAGTTTGAAGGCGACCTAGAGAATTTGCCTAGTCTGCAAAACGGTTTTCAGCTGTATACCAACTATTGTCTGGGCTGCCACTCTTTGCAATTTCAACGCTACGAGCGTACCGCCGATGACTTGGGTATTCCTCATGACATCGCGCTAGAGAATCTAGTGTTCACTGGGCAAAAAATTGGCGCGCTGATTACCAATGCTATGCCAAAGAAAGAGTCTAAGGCTTGGTTTGGTGCATCACCCCCTGACCTGACTTTGGTAACTCGTGTACGAGATCCTGAGTGGGTTTATAACTACCTCAAGACTTTTTACGCAGATGCCGACCGCCCAATGGGTGCCAATAACAAGGTCTACCCAAACGTAGGTATGCCTAACGTACTGCTTGATCTGCAAGGTGTTCAGCGCGAAATCTGTGTTGATGGAAAATGTGATCAGCTAGCAGTGGATGCTGGCACCGGCGCAATGTCCGCGGAAGAATTTGATGCCGCAATTTATGACCTAACTAACTTCCTATATTACACAGGTGAGCCGTCGCGTTTAGAGCGTCAGCGCACTGGTATCTACGTGTTACTGTTCCTTATTATTTTGGGATGCTTTACGTACTTGCTTAATCGTGAATATTGGAAAGATATCGACGGTCATTAGAGGTTGATTGTGCAGTACTCACTTGGAGTGCTGCCTTGACGTAAGACCAGTCCGAATTTTACAAAGCGAGAAGCGAATGAGTATTGTTACAAAAAGATCGTCAATGACACTTTTTTCTGATCCTAGAGATCACTATTCCCATCGCGTGCGTATGGTTTTGGCTGAAAAAGGCGTGACTGTTGAAATCATAGATGTGGTTTCTGGAAAGGAACCTGAAGATCTTGCTGAGATCAATCCGTATAACACTTTGCCTACATTGGCAGACCGTGATTTGGCACTTTATGAAGCCAATGTCATTATGGAGTATCTCGACGAGCGTTTCCCGCACCCGCCATTGTTGCCGGTTTACCCTGTTCAGCGTGCGCTATCGCGTCTATGGATTACCCGTGTTGAGAAGGAATGGAGTTCACGGTTAGACATTCTTATGGCTGGCAAGGGTAGAGAAACTGTCCTAACTAAGGCCCGTAAAGAGTTACGCGAAAGTATTATTGCCATAGCGCCAATCTTTGCTGAAAAGCCATTCTTTATGAATGATGAGTTCTCATTAGTAGACTGCTGTGTAGCGCCGATTTTGTGGCGGCTGAAAGAAGTGGAAATTACGCTTCCAGAAAAATCTACCCGCCCCCTGCACAAGTACATGCAAACTATGTTTGAACGTGACGCATTTCGCGCGAGTCTAACTGAGACAGAAATGGAGATGCGCGAGTGAAACCGCGCCGCCCTTATTTATTGAGGGCGCTCTACGAGTGGATTCTTGATAGCGAGGAAGTACCCAATATCCTTGTGGATACTGAGAGCGAAGAAGTTATCGTGCCGCGAGAATTTGTCAAAGATGGACAGATTGTTCTAAATATCTCCCCTGATGCTGTGCGTGGTTTGTCGATAACCGACGATTACCTGATGTGCGAGGGCCGATTCTCTGGCCGCAGCTTTGAAGTCATTTTGCCTATGGCGAGTATCCAAGCAATATATTGCCGTGGCAGTGGTCAGGGTTTGGCCTTTGAGGATGGGGACTATCCACCGCAAGAGTTAGGCGAACAGGATGAGACTAAACCTATAGGGCCAAGTGACATAGATGACGAGCCACCTCCACCAAAAGGCGGTTCAGGTAAACCTTCACTAAGGCTAGTTTAAGGCGCGAGAACGATTGTGTGTCCATGGCCTATTGGCTGAGCTTAAGTTGTGAGTTTTTACTCAGGCCCATCAACATAGTCAAAAACCTTAACGATCTTTCTCACACCAAAGGATTTTTGTGTTGCTGCGACCGCCGCGTCTGCCTGCTCCATAGTAATCTTCCCAAGTAGGTAGATTACGCCATCTTGAGTTTTTACTTTGATCTTGGTGCCTGGGGCGTCTTTTTGCGCGAGAAGCCGAACTTTGACATCGCCGCTGAGTAAGCTGTCGTTAGTTCTCGCGAGAAATGAGATAGGCCCTTCAACAGTTAAGTGGTTATGTACACTGCCCTCGGCCACTTTATTTAGTGCTTCAGTGGTTTGGGTGGCTAAGCTCCTAAGCTCTTCGCTAGACACTTGCCCAAGCAATAGGACCAACCCGTCATAAACCGTGACGACTATATGTGAACCCTTATAGCCTTCATCGGCAGCCCTGATCTCTCTCTCAATAATTACTTCTAAGATATTGTCGTCAATAATAGTCCCAGCTGATCTTTGCCTGTCCGAGTTGCTCGTACAAGCGGCGAGGGTCAGGACCAAGAGAATTACGCTACTAACTTGAGTTTTACTTATCATTGGAATGCATCTCTTATCCACAAAATTTTAGGTCTATAGTTTCGCTGGGTCACAGCTATTACGTCAAACCTAACAGGTAAATTAGTATATTCATCATGTTTACTTAAGTAGTGGGTGGCCGTGCGCAAAATTTTTCTTTGTTTTGTTAAGTCTACTGTCTCTGCCGGGCTGCCAAACTTTTCAGAGCGCCTAAACCGAACCTCCACGAAGACTAAGACCGCATCGACTAAATTTTTTTGGTAAGGGTTGTTGGGAATGCACGTGGGTGAACAGCGGGTTTGCGCGTTTTTTTCTAGCATTACCAAGTCGATTTCACCCCAGCGTGAGGAGAAGTTTCTGTCTACGCAGCTTAACCCCCGACTCATAAGGTACCATGCAGCTAACTTCTCTGCCCAAAACCCAATTGATGTGCTGATTGCTGAGCCTATCTATTTGCTATTTTAAGCTTGCCTCTGCGGTCGACATTAGCCAGCTCAAGCGTGCGTTGAAAGCGCCCGTTCGCACCGAGTGTAACGATACCTGTGGCCATGGAGAGCCTGAGCGGTTGATCCGACAAAAGCCTAGGTTCTTGTTGGAGTAAATGTATCCAAGTACCCAGTTGATATGCGTCATAGCCCAGCGCATACAGTTCCACCAGCGGCGATTCATGTAGTGTGAAAGTACTTACCAAGTTGTTCATGTTAGCTTTTGAGTTGGCCAGAATAGGTAACTCGGTCACCGTGAAACCAGCGAGATCTTTAATGTCCGCGCTGCCTCTAATGCTCTGAGATATGGCATAAACGGGTAGGTTGTCAGCGAAATGGAAGCGCAGCGCCGGAACTAATGCTCGCGACTCAACGCTTGAGGTTAGAGCAATTACAGCGTCCAAATCTCTTCTCGCGCGGGGCAAAAACTGAATATCTTGATCAAGCAATTGCGCGATTTCATTCTTTCGCGCCACGCTATCGGCGACCCCCATTGATCCCCCTACCGCGCCGGTCACCTCTTTGACTTCATCAAACCGCGCCACGCTAAGAGGGAACGGCCACTTGCTTTGAAATTCTACTAGGGCGCGCTGCGACCACGACTGACCGCTGTGAACGACTAATAGCCGTTTATGCTCGCTGTCCATTAGCGCGCGAGCCAGAGTTGTAACCTCATGTTCGATAGCCGTGCCGAGTTGGAATATTTTTCCTGTCTCAAGGGCCTGCTCAATCGGCAGCGTATCTGGTTCCATGTAATTAAGTAGTAGTGCTGAAATGTTGGCCGCCGCTGCTTGGGACGCGACGATTTTTACTCTGTCTTTGCGCAGTGGACCAATGATCAGATCAGCCCCATCTATTTTTACTTGGCTTACGAGTTCAGACATCGAGGCGCCGGCAGAGTCGTATAGAGTCAACAATCTAACTGGCGCTACTGGCTGATCTACAGCAGGGTACTCTTCTAGATCAGTTGCGTTGTTTGTGGCATCAGTGACTTTAGGGAGGGTCGGGCTATCTGCAAAATAGCCGCCAAGAAATCCATCACGGATAGCGTTGCCAGCGTTACTTAAGCGCCCGCTCAGCGGTAGTAATAATGCTACTTTGGGTGCCTCATAACGCTGCAGGTTTGCCAGCACGCTAGGTAATTTGTTAGCGGCGCTATGATTTGGGTTGCTAGTGCGCCATTGCGCTAGCAATTGCTTCGCTCGATCTACCGAGCCAGAGGTGAATATCTGCTCTCTTAGCGACCACCAGCCTCGGGCTAACCTGCTATCTAATTGCTGGCTCGGGGCATTAGCCAACATTAATGCTGACCATATTGCATTTTGGGTTGCCTGACTTGTGGAGCCAGTTTGTTCTTGAATTTTTATCAGATTCTGGGCGCTGCAAGCGTAATATTTTTGCAGGTCACAGAACTGCTGCATAAACTGCATATCTTGCAGAGTTAGCTGTGCGAGTAAATTCATTGCAGCAATTGCTCGAGCTTCGGCGTTGCCGTTTCTCTCCTTGATTAGCCCCACAAATTGATCGCTTAGTGGTCGTGGTAAAAGTTTGTCAATTTGCGCTTGTTCGAGCATGTCCAGCGCGACTTGGCTTTGCCCGGCCTCTATCATTGCTGCGCTTTTAGTTAGGAGAGGAGTTGCTGCAGGATATTGGTCTTGCGCATATTGGTTTTGGTTGTTTGTGAGCGACCCTAACTCTCCGCGGTCGCGGGGATTTTTATTTTGCACTTGAGCCGATTCTTGGGTGCTTTGACATCCATTCATAGTCAGAATGATCAAACAAAGAATTATCGAGCGATTGCGCATGTCAGGAATACTCTATGTGGTGGCCACACCTATTGGACACTTAGGCGACTTTACTACGCGAGGGGCAGAAGTCCTCAACCAAGTGCAGATTATAGCCGCTGAGGATACCAGACGTACTCGTGTGCTGTTAACGCATATCGGCCATAAAGATTGTGATCTTCTAAGCCTACACGAGCACAATGAGGATCGGATTAGCGAAAACCTAATTCGGCGACTGCAGGCCGGAGATGATGTGGCGCTGGTTTCAGATGCTGGAACGCCGTTAATTAACGACCCTGGCTTTCAACTATTGCAGTTAGCTTGGCAGGCACAGATTCGTGTAGTACCTATCCCTGGTGCTTGCTCTATTACCACGGCACTAAGCGTTTGCCCAATTCCCTGTCAGCCTTTTCGTTTTGTTGGGTTTTTATCCGCTAAGGCTAAAGTACGTCAGCAAGCCCTGAGTCAGTGGTTGTTAATGCCTGAAGCTTTAGTGTTTCTCGAGTCTCCCCACCGCATAAGGTCTACGTTGGCTGATATAGCAGGATTGAGTGATAAGCGCATGTTGGTTGGCCGAGAAATGACCAAACAATTCGAGACATTTTTAGTGGGCCCAGCCCAAGTGGTTCTCGATCAGCTAGCCGAGCAACCGAAAGGCGAGTTCGTTTGTATTGTGGAATCTGGTGAGCAGGTCACAGCGGGGTTTGAAATAGCCCATGTTTTGGAGGCGCTGCTAAAAGAACTGCCGCCTACTCAAGCGTCGCGTATCGCTGCGAGTATTTGTGGAGTCCGAAAAAAAGAGGCCTATCAGATGGCGCTGCAAATGAGCCAAAAGGAAAACCGTTAAGTTTGGCAGGCAGCCTGGTCAGCAAAAGAGATTAGGCACAGGTCATTGTTCGGAGTTTGTCTGTTACAAAAAACCTTGTATCAGGTGGGCAGAGTACTTACTCTGGCGCCGAGAGTCAGCTGGGCAGTCGCCGGCAGTTTATCTAGTATAAGCTGCGGGAGGAAAGTCCGGGCTCCATAGGGCAGGGTGCCAGGTAACTCCTGGGGGGCGTGAGCCTACGGAAAGTGCAGCAGAGAGTAGACCGCCAGCTTCAGTTTCGACTGTCGTTGGTAAGGGTGAAAGGGTGCGGTAAGAGCGCACCGCGCGAGTGGTAACACTTCGTGGCATGGTAAACCCCACTTGGAGCAAGGCCAAATAGAGATCTGTCGACGCGGCCCGCGTTGGATCTGGGTAGGCCGCTTGAGGCTGTTGGTGACGACAGCCCTAGATGAATGACTGTTCACGACAAAACCCGGCTTATAGGCTGACTCTCAATTTTTTTGCTTCACACCACGGGTAGGCTGTGAGTTTAGAAATCTCGGGCAGTGCAAGTGGTAAGTGGACGGCGGAATTTTTGTACGTACTTGATAGACAAAACAAACCGTATTTCATCATGACGATAGATAAATACCCTGCTTAGTTAATGTCGTTTCGAGGTTTCGTTTCCACCCTTATGCTTTCTAACGCTTAATTCTTAAGAAATATATTCCCCCAAAGAAAAACTTCTTATTTTTCCGCTAGTTATGAGTTTTTTCTGTATTTTATTTCCTTGACTCTAGTTAAACGCCCCTATAGTGTCGCAATCTGGTGAAAAGTGGAGAAAAGTGGGTGTCAGTTCTAAGATAGGCAAAAGTTAGATGGGAATAGGGCCAAATACTTTATTTTCAGTCAAGCCAGCGGTAGATGATCGGTAGCATCAGTTCTTCACCGTTTCGAGATTTTTACGCTGCTTGAACGTTGATGTTTGCATCAGCAAACTTGGATTCCTTGCCAATCAGAATAGTCGCCCGCGGCAAAACAAATGTTTCGTGGTAGCAACAGCGCAACACTTGATAGTAAAGGTCGAATGGCCTTGCCTACTCGTACTCGAGAAACGCTCTCTGGGCTGAGCGAGAACAAAGTAGTCGTCACTATCGACATGCGCGAACCTTGCCTTCTTTTGTACCCTTTATCCGATTGGGAAGTGGTGCAGGGCAAGTTAGAAAGCCTATCAAATATCAATCCCCAAGCTCGCCTGCTGCAGAGGTTGCTAATTGGTCACGCCACAGATTTGCAGTTGGATGGGGCAGGTCGTTTGCTGCTACCCAGTATGTTGCGAGATTTCGCCCAGTTAGAGAAAAAGCTAGTTCTCGTTGGACAAGGTAACAAAATTGAAATTTGGTCAGAGCAAAACTGGCAGCAGCGCATGGGCGAATGGGTAGAAGAAGGCGCTAATGCGTTAGCCGAAAATGCCGATATGTTTGATGGGTTGTCAGTTTGAGAGTTTTTCCGCACTCATATTTTGCTCATGACAAAGCTGCTACAAGGCCCACGGGTGAAAACACCCTGACCCAAGACCTGATCCAAAATATTGTTTCTGAAGAAGTAGATTTTGGTGGTGGCGCAGCAAAGGCCGCAGCCGAAGAGCACATTCCGGTGCTATTGCGCGAAGTACTGCATACGCTTATTCAATCTGATTCTGGCACCTACGTGGATGGTACATACGGTCGTGGCGGACATTGCCGAGCAATGCTTGCACGGCTGGCGCCGACAGCCAAAATGATCGGTGTAGACCGAGACCCAGAGGCTGTAAACAATGCCCAAGCACTTGTAGAAAAAGACTCTCGATTTAGCATTTTTCATGCCCGCTTTTCCCAGCTATCTGAAGTTCTAAGTGAAGCTGGTATAGATGCTGGCGCTCAAGGTATTTTGTTAGACATTGGTGTTTCATCTCCGCAACTTGATGATTCTAGTCGCGGTTTTAGCTTTAACGCCGATGGTCCTTTAGATATGCGCATGGATCCTACTCAAGGTATGAGTGCTGCTCAGTGGTTAAATACGGCTGATGAAGAGGATATTGCCAAAGTGCTCTTCATCCATGGAGAGGAGCGCAGCTCTCGCCGCATTGCGAAAAATATTGTTGCCGCAAGACCGCTGAGTACAACATTACAGTTGGCGGATATTGTCGAGGCCTGTGTGCCGCGAAATCGTAACAATATGGCCAAGCATCCAGCGACGAAAACTTTTCAAGCTATTCGGATCTTTATCAATGAAGAAGATAGTGAATTGCGTGAGGGTTTAGAGCATGCGTTTGCTGCGCTGGCAATTGGCGGAAGGCTGGCAGTGATCTCTTTTCATTCTCTAGAAGATCGCCAAGTTAAACATGTCTTTCGTGGTTTGAGCCGTCCACCGGCGATGCCTAGAAGATTGCCCGTTCGACATAGTGAACAAGGTGTCCGTGCGCGACTTATCGGTAAAGGTGTTAAGGCTCAATCTGATGAGCTGGCTACAAATCCGCGCGCGCGTAGCGCCACCCTCCGCGTAATTGAGAGGGTTTGCTAAATGCTCTCTGCAAAGAACAAAAAGCTTCAACCCAAAGCTCGTATTAAGCAGGGGGCGGCTAAATCTCTGGATGCTGAAGCGCGAGGTAGAACTGTATCGCTGCAATGGGTCGCGTGCCTTTTGCTTTTGTTGGGCGGTATTTTCTACAGCGGCCTTCAGCTTGTTCAATCTGCTGATGAAATGCGTTTTTTATACCGCTCAATGGATGAGCTGCAATCAAACCAAGTCGTTTTACTTGCCAATTATAGTCGGCTACTGCTGGAGCGCAGTACTCTGGCAAGTATGCAAACGGTTGAAGCGGTAGCGACAACGGAATTACAAATGTTCTTTCCTGAAACTATTGTCCAGGTCAGTAATTGAAGCTCTGGCGACACTATTTTGTTCTCATAACCTTCCTGCTGGTCGGTACAGGCCTGTCCGCGCGAGTGTTGTATTTGGGCGTAACGGAAAGAGATTTTTTACAACAAGAAGGCGACGAACGCTCGGTTCACAAAGAAGTTATTCCCGGTCGGCGTGGCATGATCTATGACCGAAATGGCGAGCCGCTTGCTGTCAGTACGCCGGTCTTTGCTGTGACTACAAATCCAAAGTTGGCCAAGTTTAGTGACCTTGAGTTGAAGCAAATTGCCGATGCTTTGGGGTACAGCAAGCAGGCTGTACAGAAAAAGATTGAAGCTAATAGAGACAAAGGTTTTATCTACTTAAAGCGCCGTCTTAGCTGGGTGAAGAGTAATGCGCTTAAAGAACTAAAAATCAGTCACCTTAAGTTGCAGCCTGAGTACCAGCGTTATTACCCGGCAGGTGAAATAGCTGCCCATGTAGTGGGTATAACAAACATAGATGGTTCCGGTATAGAGGGGCTTGAGTCTAATTTTGAGGCGAGTTTGCGCGGCCATCCGGGTGCTAAAACGGTATTGCGAGATCGTAAAAAGAATTCTATCCGTGATCTGGACTACCTGAGTTCGCCCAAATATGGCGATGATCTTTCGCTAACAATAGACCTGCGTTTGCAATTTATTGCGTATAGAGAGCTAAAGTCTGCTGTAAACAGTCACCAAGCCGCCAGTGGTTCCCTGATTATGCTGGACGCCAAAACTGGCGAGGTTTTGGCAATGGTAAATCAGCCATCATTTAACCCCAATAGTCGCAGTAGGCTGCAAAATAATATGCGCAATCGCGCCGTTGTAGATGTCTACGAACCCGGCTCTACGATTAAGCCATTTACTGCTCTGGCGGCTTTAGAGTCTGGTCGATATACACCAGAAACTATGATCGATACCTCGCCTGGATATTTTTGGATTGGCAAAAAGCTGATCGAAGATCCCGTAAATAGGCAGAGTCTATCTCTGGGTCAATCCATTCAAAAATCCAGTCAAGTGGCTTTTGCTAAAGTTGCTTTAGATTTGGAGCAAGAAGCCGTCTTTGATGTGTTGGCCCGTGCAGGTTTGGGCAATTATGTCGGTGTGGAATTGCCCGGTGAAGCGTATGGAAAGTTATCTAGTTCGCAACTTAGATATCGTGTTGAACGTGCGTCTCTAGCCTATGGTTATGGATTGAATGTATCGCCCATTCAACTTGCACAAGCATATCTAACATTAGCCAGTCATGGCCGTAGACTACCCGTTAGCATTGTGAAAAATGATGCTGTTAGAGACGTGCTTAAGTCGAGTCCTAGGGTATTCGACGAACAAATAACTAAAGATGTTTTGGCAATGATGGAAATGGTCACAGCCAAAGAGGGTACTGCGTCGAATGCTGCGGTTGCGGGGTATCGAGTTGCAGGTAAAACCGGCACAGCGCGGATGATTGGTGCAAACGGTTATGACGATGAAAGGCACATAGCTTGGTTTGCCGGTGTTGCTCCGGTATCTGACCCCAAGGTAGTTATGATTATTGTGATTAACGAGGCAAAGGCAGGCCGTTCTGGTGGCGGTAAAGTCGCTGCGCCTGTATTCGCCCGAGTCGCCGAGCGTAGTTTACGTGTTCTCGGCGTGAGTCCAGACAAAGTGAACCGAGAACTGGCTAGAACTGGGGAAAAGACCAATGCGATACCAGTAGGGTTTGGAGGTGCGGATGATGCCTAATATCGACCGCGTTCTAAAAAGCTTACTAAGCGATAGTCCTCTAGTGACGGATTTGGCCGGTTTTGGTCTTTGTGAAAACTCTGCAATGGTTCAAAAAGGCGATGTCTTTATTGCAAGTGCCACAGATTTAGGTCAACGCCAAGCCCATGTTGAACAAGCGCTCGCGGCGGGTGCAGTAGCTATTTTGTACGACCAAGACGCTAACGCTCCTAAAGCTCAAGGCGCGCTCATGTATGCGGTAGAAAATCTGGCCCAGCGTAAGAGCGCATTGGCGGTGAAATTTTATGCAGCTCCTAGCGCCCAAGTCGACTGCGTTGGCATCACCGGCACCAATGGCAAAACATCCATCGGATTTCATGTTGCGAATTTTAGCGACCTGCTGGGTGTGCCTTGCGGGTATTGCGGAACGCTTGGTTGGGGACGGGTTGAGGCTTTGGCCGAGGCAGCTCTAACAACTCCTAACGCTGTGGAAATGCAGCGCCGTATTGCGAATCTGCGAGATAACAAAATTACTCGGTTGGCATTAGAGGTGAGTTCCCATGCGCTGGCGCAGAGTCGTATAGATGACGTGCAGATTGATGTGGCAGTTTTTACCAACCTCACCCGTGATCATTTGGATTTCCATAAAACCATGGAGGATTACGGCAAGGCAAAGTCTCGGCTGTTTACCCATTGGCCGCTAAAGCTTGCGGTTATAAATGGCGACGATGATTTTGGTCGTAGTTTAGCCGTCACCGCGCGTGCTCAAGAAGTTATTAGTTACGGTAAAGGCGGAGATGTCAGCTGGCGTGCGTCGCCGGTAAGTAAAGGTATGCAGGTAAAGTTTGCGACACCTTGGGGTAAGTTAGATTGCGTACTTCCGGTAGTGGCCGACTTTGCTATCGCCAACATCGCTGCGTCAATGGCGGTAATGATGGGAATGGGACACAAGCTGTCGGATCTCAGTGATGCGCTAAATCGAATGAGTGTAGTGCCGGGACGGATGCAAGTTTTAGGTAGTGTTGCTCGCAAACCTCAAGTTGTAGTGGATTATGCGCATACACCTGACGCCGTGCATAAGGTGCTTGCTGCAATTAGACCTAAGTGCCGAGGTAAGGTTATTTGTGTGGTCGGTTGTGGTGGAGACCGTGATCGCGGCAAGCGTCCGGAGATGGCAAAGCAAGCTTGCGCTGGTAGTGATGCAACTTGGCTGACCTCGGATAACCCACGTGGCGAAAATCCAGAAAGTATTATTCAAGATATGTTGAGCGGTGTAGATGCTGTTGCTAATAGCAACGTGTATACCGAAGTTGATCGCGGGAAAGCTATTCAAGGTGCTATTGAGTCTGCAGGTTCGGACGATGTGGTTTTGATAGCGGGCAAAGGTCACGAAGATACTCAAGAGATATGTGGTCAACGTATTCGATTTAGTGATGTGGAATATGCAGAGAAAATACTGAGGAGTGGGAACTAATGCTGTTGTGGTTGACGGAATATTTATCTGCATATGTAGGCGGTTTTGCGGTTTTTCAATATCTAACATTGCGCACCATGGTCAGTGTTATGACGGCTCTGGCAACTTCATTGTTGATCGGCCCTTGGATGATCGCCAGGCTCAGTAAGGCGCAAATTGGTCAGGTGGTTCGGGACGATGGGCCGGCCTCACACTTCAGTAAAGCGGGTACGCCAACAATGGGTGGTGCGCTTATTCTTGTAATAATCGCAACAACTACTTTGCTTTGGGGTGATCTGACTAATCGTTATATTTGGTTAGTCCTTGGAGTCACGATGGCTTTCGGTGCCATAGGTTGGATAGACGACTACCTAAAAATTTCTAAGAAAAATAGTAAGGGCCTGTCCGGAAAACTAAAGTATTTTTGGCAATCGGTTTTTGGTTTGGCAGCTGCAATATACTTATATCAATCTGCAGAGTTGCCTGCGCAAACAATGCTCTACGTGCCGTTTTTTAAGAGCGTTGCCATTCCGTTAGGTGTAAGTTTCGTGGCATTAAGTTATCTCATGATCGTAGGTATGAGTAATGCGGTTAATCTCACCGATGGGTTGGATGGCTTAGCTATCCTGCCCTCAGTTATGGTCGGTGCGGCCTTAGGCCTGATTGCTTATGTCGCAGGCAATACCGAGTTCTCTAACTATCTGCAAATTCCCTATATTCCTGGGGCCGGTGAGTTGGCAGTCTTTTGTGGAGCGTTGATTGGGGCTGGCTTGGGCTTTCTTTGGTTTAACACTTATCCAGCGCAAATTTTTATGGGTGATGTAGGTGCGCTAGCACTTGGTGCAGCTTTAGGGTTGGTAGCCATCATCGTTCGCCATGAAATCGTTTTGCTGATTATGGGTGGCTTGTTTGTCCTAGAAACGGCAAGCGTCATTATTCAAGTTATATCATTCCGTTTAACTGGACGGCGAATTTTTCGCATGGCCCCCATTCACCATCACTTTGAATTGAAGGGTTGGCCAGAACCAAAAGTAATTGTCCGATTTTGGATCATTACTTTTGTATTGGTCACAATTGGCTTGTCAACGTTGAAGCTGAGGTAACCCAGCCGAGTATGAACGCGCTCAATGTCATCTTAGGTTTTGGAATAACCGGTCAGTCTGTGGCCAGGTTTTTACTTGAGCGCGGCGAAACTCCGGTTGTATTAGATACTCGAGCTGAAAAATCTGTGCATGGCGAATTTGCCAACCTAGAAATTTATTGGGGTTGCACAAATTGGCCGCAACAAGTTTTACAGCAAGCGGGTACTGTAATTGTTAGCCCGGGTTTGCCGTTGAATACGTGTTTGTTGGAACAAGCCAGAGCATCTGATTTATCTGTGATCAGTGACATAGACTTGTTTTTCCAACAAATAAGCAAACCGGTTATTGGGGTGACCGGCACTAATGGCAAAAGTACGGTGGTTTCACTAGTCGGGCATATTTTGAATAGCTCCGGTTACAACTGCGCCATTGGCGGGAACCTCGGTGAGGCAGCCCTCGACCTAGTGGACGACGATAGAGATTTTTATGTTTTAGAACTTTCTAGTTTTCAATTGGAGCATAGTAGTACCCTACCTTTAGCGCGGTCGGCCATTCTCAATATCACTGAGGACCATTTAGATCATCACGGTTCATTGGAAAAATATATTGATGCCAAGCAGAAGATCCTCGCTGGTGCCCAGTCGTGGGTTTTTAATCGAGAGGACATTAATACGCGAAGCCTCAAGCAAGTCAGTGGCTTAAGCTATGGATTCGATAGTCCTACTAACGCGGATACTTGGGGGTTAAATGATCGCAACCAACAGGAATGGATTTTTAAAGGTGACGTGGCGATTTGCTCTGTTGCGGAACTACCATTACAGGGACGGCATAATTTGCTCAACTGCATGGCGGCCATGGCCTTGGCTGAACCCTTCGTAGATCTTGCGGCAATGCCGGCGTTGGTTCGCAATTTCCAAGAACTCACCCACAGATTCCAAACTGTGGCAGAAATAGCGGGCATAACATTTGTCAACGATTCTAAAGCCACTAATGTTGGGTCAACTAAAGCCGCGCTGGATGGGCTGGAAAAAAGTAATAATATTGTGTTAATCGCCGGAGGCGATGCGAAGGGTGCTGACCTAGAGCCCTTAGCCGATTCATTCGGCGGTCGTGTTAAGCGAGTAGTGACGTTAGGTAAAGACGGTTCAAAGGTCGCCGCAGTAGCAAATGCGTGTGGGATTGCACATGTAGAGGCTGCGTCCATTGAGAGTGCGGTGCTCGAAGCTGTTAAAGGTGTCGCTAAAGGTGACTTAGTACTGCTTTCGCCTGCCTGTTCTAGTTTAGATATGTACGATAGTTTTCAGCAGCGTGGTGATATTTTTGCCAGCTCTGTGCGCAGCCTTACTGCCGCCGACTTGCTGGAGCTGCAGACATGATGTTGGCGAATGTGCGCAACTTCCCGATTGCTCGTAGTAGCATGGAACTGTTGATTCCTTGGTTTGCACTTTTGGTCTTTGGCAGCGTAATGGTTGCTTCCGCGGCTGTAGCATTGAGTGGCAACTATTTGTCTAAGCATTTGATTTACCTAATGCTGTCGTTGCTGCTGTTTTTTACCACCGCGCTGATTCCCATTTCTGTTTGGTCGCGCTTTTATCTGCTGGGCTGGATAGTAGCTGTAGTAATCGCTGTGCTAGTTTTGGTGCCGGGTGTCGGTCGTGAAGTAAATGGGGCCTCACGCTGGTTGCCAGTTGCCGGGTTTACCATTCAAGCAGCTGAAGTTGCGAAGTTTGGTTTAGTTTTATACTTGGCTGGATACCTACAGCGCTACTCAGATTCCCTCGCCGAGTCACCGCTGAAATTTTTGATTCCTCTTTTGATGAGTGCGTTTGTAGCGGCTTTGTTAATTGCAGAACCTGACCTTGGTTCAGCTGTTGTAATCATGGCTGCAGTTTGCTCTCTATTCTTTTTAGCGGGGATAAAACTACGTTACGTTTTCTTACTGTTGCTGATTACTGGTTTGCTGTTGGCGTTGTTGATCTGGATTGAACCTTACCGCATGCGCAGATTGATTTCTTTCTCTGATCCTTGGGCTGTACCTTACGACAGCGGTTATCAGTTAGTGCAGGCGCTAATTGCGTTTGGTCGCGGCGAACTTTTTGGTTTGGGTTTAGGTGAAGGCATTCAAAAACTCTACTATTTGCCTGAGGCGCATAACGATTTTATTTTTGCTGTGATCGCTGAAGAGCTTGGTGGTTTTGGCGCTATAGGATTGGTTGTTGTCTTTAGTTTCTTAGTACTAAAAATATTTGCGGTTGCGCGGCGTTGTGTAGATGCAGGGCATCTGTTCGCAGGTTATGCCTCGTATTTTGTGGGACTGATTTTTGCCTTTCAACTCCTCATTAACATGGGTGTGAATACAGGGGTTATGCCGACCAAAGGTTTGACTCTTCCCTTTATCAGTTATGGTGGCAGCAGCTTAATGATTTCTTGTGCCTTATTTGGGTTAGTTTTCCGCAGTTCTTTGTTGGAGGGTAAGGCGCGTGTCTGAGTCCAATGATTATAAGGTTCCAGAGATGGGCCGCATTCGCTCAATTCACTTTGTCGGAATTGGCGGGGCCGGTATGTGCGGTATTGCTGAGGTCTTAATCAATCAAGGCTATCAGGTCACTGGGTCTGATATTCGCGCTTCTGCTACTACTGAACGGTTACAGGGCAAAGGTGCGCAAATTCATATTGGCCATAGTGCTCAATGGATAAAAGGGGCTGACGTTGTGGTGGTTTCTTCGGCAATCGATACTTCCAATCCTGAAGTCATGGCCGCTCAAGAGTCAAGAATCCCAATAGTACCTCGGGCCGAAATGCTTGGTGAACTCATGCGCTACCGTCATGGTATCGCCGTTGCGGGTACTCACGGCAAGACCACGACAACTAGCCTGGTAACAGAAATTTTCCGCTGTGCTGATTTGTCTCCAACCTTTGTTATTGGCGGTTTGCTCAATAGCGCAGGCACCAATGCAGAACTGGGTCTTGGTCGATACTTGATTGCTGAGGCCGACGAGAGCGATGCTTCTTTCTTGCGTTTGCAACCAATGACCGCCGTGGTCACAAACATCGATCAAGATCATATGGCTACCTACGATCACGACTTTGAAAAATTGAAGTCGTCCTTCGTAGAGTTTGCCCATCGTTTACCTTTTTACGGCAGCGTGATTTTGTGTGTAGACGACGTTGAGGCAAGAAATTTGATTCCGTCGCTATCTAGGCCGGTACTGACTTACGGGTGTTCGCAAGACGCCCAATTCCGTGCCACCAATATTCAGGCTAATGGGCAGTACTGGACATTCTCTGTAGAGCGCCCTGGTTGGGGCAAGAATCTTGACGTTCGGCTGTCTATTCCGGGGCAACATAATGTTATGAATGCGTTGGCTGCAATTGCTGTTGCTTCAGAAGAAGGCATCAATGATGAGGCGATTCTTGCTGGGTTGGATGGATTTGCAGGTGTCGATCGGCGCTTTCAAGTGAGCGGTGATATTTCTTTGAACGGTATAGGGCTGACTCTTGTAGATGACTATGGTCATCATCCCACTGAAGTTGAGGCGGTAATACAGACCGCTCGTCGAGTTTGGCCTGAGCAGAATTTAGTCATGGTTTATCAACCCCATCGTTATTCGCGCACCCGCGACCTGTTTGATGATTTTGTTCGCGTATTGTCTGAAGTCGACACGCTTATCCTGCTGGAAGTATATTCAGCTGGCGAAACCCCTATTCCTGGAGCCGACAGTAAAGCTTTAGCGCAAGCGATCCGTCAGCGCGGTCAGGTAAGTCCGGTTTATGCTCAGGACCCGCAAGAAGCTCTGTCTCTGCTGCCTTCGTTAGTCAAAGATGGTGAAGTGTTATTGGTTCAAGGCGCAGGTAACGTTAACGTTATTTCTAATAGCTTGCGGGGTGCTAATGATTAGAAAAATCATAAGAACTCTAGTATTGGCGCTGGTAGTAGGCGCGGGATGGCAACTTTGGACTGTTTTAGACAAGCCTATTGATACGCTAATTGTTGAGGGGGATATGACCCCTGCTGAACGGGAAAGAATTCAGAGTGCCCTGAGTGGTGTAGGTGTTGCTGGTATTTTGAGTACCGATCTGGGAGATTTTGAGCAAATATTAGAAGCTATGGGCTGGGCTCGAGGCGTAGACATTCGCCGCAAGTGGCCGAATAAGTTGGTCGTTAATATTCGCAAAGAAAATCCGGTAGCGAAATGGGGCGTGGATGCTTACTTGGCCGCAGACGGTAGTGTGTTGTCACTACCGGACCAATATCCAAATTTGCCAACGCTGCGTTCGTCGGTAAGTAATCCGCACCAGAGTATGCAGGTTTACCGTTTGCTGCAGCAATTCGCGTCACGGCAAGCGCTACGGATTATGGATCTATCTGAATCTGCTGAGGGCGAGTGGGTTGTTGAATTTGCAAACGGTTTGGCACTACATTTGGGCGCAAGTGAAATTAATGACCGTATGAGCCGTTTTCTTCGTGCTTATGACAGTGTTTTACGCGAAAAGACTGCGATAATAGATTACGTAGATGCACGCTATCCGAGCGGCATTGCTGTAAAATTTATTCAAGAACCACAAAGCTCTGTGGTGGATGTAAAAGGTGCAAACTCAATTGAGTTTGCCTTCAATACTAATAAAAGCTCTTTATCTGGAATTTAGCTATGGCGACTGAATTACAAATGAACAAAATCGTTGCACTAGATATAGGCACAAATAAGGTCGCCGCGATTATTGCGAATGTAAACGAACGCGAAGAACTGGAAATTATTGGTATTGGCACCCATCAATCTAAGGGTTTGAAAAAGGGTGTGGTTGTAAATATCGACTCTACAGTGCAATCAATACAACGCGCCATTGAAGAAGCTCAGCTGATGGCTGGTTGTTCCGTTGACTCGGTTTACGCTGGAATTGCGGGCAGCCATATTCGCAGTTTGAACTCGCACGGCATTGTTGCGATACGCGACCGTGAAGTGTTTAGCCAAGATATTGAGCGAGTAATAGATGCGGCAAAGGCTATGGCTATACCTGCCGACCAAAAGATTTTGCACGTGTTACCTCAGGAATTTATTATCGACACTCAAGAGGGTGTAAAAGAACCTTTGGGTATGTCCGGTGTTCGGTTAGAAGCCAAAGTACACATGGTCACAGGGGCTGTTAATGCGGCTCAGAATATTGAAAAATGTATTGAGCGTTGTGGTTTGACCGTTAACGGAGTGGTGTTAGAGCAGTTGGCCTCCAGCTATTCCGTGTTATCTGACGACGAGCGAGATTTGGGTGTTTGTATTGTCGATATTGGTGGTGGTACTACTGATATAGCTATATTTACTAATGGCGCAATACGTCATACTGCGGTTATTCCAATTGCGGGCGATCAGGTCACGAATGACATCGCAATGGCGCTTAGAACACCTACACAAAATGCGGAAGACATAAAAATTCGCTACGCTTGTGCGCTGACACAGCTTGCAAAAGCTGATGAAGTAATTAAGGTGCCAGGAGTAGGTGAAAAACCAGAGCGTGAACTTTCTCGGCAGACGCTTGCCGAGGTTGTGGAACCAAGATATGACGAGCTTTTTCGACTCGTCCAAGCGGAGCTGCGACGTAGCGGCTTCGAAGATTTAATTGCGTCAGGCATCGTGCTCACGGGAGGCGGTGCCAAGATGGAAGGTTTGATTGAGCTTGCTGAAGAAATATTTCACATGCCAGTCAGTTTGGGGGCGCCACGTAATGTGGCGGGATTGAAGGACATCGTAAGGAACCCCGTGTATGCAACCAGTGTTGGGCTGTTGCAGTACGGGTTGGACCAAGAGAAGGATAGACCGAGCAAACTAAGCGGCCGTAAGAGCAGTATGTTTGCGAGAGTCAGAAATTTCTTCACAGAAAACTTCTAGCAGGAGAATACGATGTTTGAATTGGTAGATAGTGCACCACAGAGTGCAGTGATAAAGGTTGTCGGGGTCGGCGGCGGCGGCGGAAACGCAGTACAGCATATGCTGAGCCAAGAGGTTGAAGGTGTAGATTTTATCTGTGCTAATACTGATGCTCAGGCGCTAGCAGGGCTAGATGCTCCGACTACTTTGCAGATTGGCAGTGGCATTACCAAGGGGCTTGGCGCAGGCGCGAACCCGGAAATTGGTAGAGCTGCAGCTTTAGAGGACCGCGAGCGTATAGCTGAGCTGTTGAACGGCTCAGATATGGTATTTATTACTGCCGGAATGGGCGGTGGTACTGGTACTGGCGCAGCACCCGTTGTTGCCGAAGTCGCTCGTGAAATGAATATATTGACCGTTGCTGTTGTGACAAAGCCGTTTGGTTTTGAACGTCGTGATGCGAAAGCTGAAAAAGGTATTGAGGAACTTTCTCAACATGTAGATTCGTTAATCACCATCCCCAACGAAAAGTTGTTGGATGTGCTTGGCGCTGATACCTCCTTTTTGGATGCATTTGGCACAGCTAATGATGTCCTCCACGGTGCTGTAAAAGGTATTGCGGATTTGATCATTAGACCCGGCTTGATCAATGTTGACTTCGCCGATGTGCGCACTGTTATGTCTGAAATGGGTATGGCAATGATGGGCACCGGTACAGCATCCGGACCGGGGCGCGCGCGCAGTGCTGCAGAGGCAGCTATTCGTTCTCCGCTGTTGGAAGACGTGGATCTAAATGGCGCTCGAGGTATATTGGTCAATGTATCTGGCGGATCCAACCTGAGTATCGGTGAGTTTAGCGAAGTGGGTAAATCGATAGAAGAGTTCGCCTCTCCTAACGCCACTGTGGTTATTGGTATGGTCATAGACGAGTCTCTTGGTGAAGACATTATGGTCACAGTAGTTGCCACCGGTTTAGGAAATGCAGCAGGACCAAGCGTCGTGGTAGATAATTCTGTGGCTCGAGATGTAGCTTCAGGACGTCTGAATATGAACGACTTAGACACTCCAACATATGTACGCAACCAGCCGTCTCAGGCCAAGGATGTAGATGCAATAGATATTCAGGGTAAAGATCTTGATTATCTGGACGTGCCAGCGTTTTTGCGGCGCCAAGCGGACTAGATTTAAATAATTACGCATCCTGCTAGACGCGTTTAAGGGGAGGCAACCCTCCCCTTGTTCTTGTTGGTGCGCAGTTGTTTGGATCGTCCTTTGATTTATTTAGCCTTAGCTTGTTCTTTGTTTATTGCAGTTGCTGCAAAACAATAAGCTCAATATTGAGTTTTCCTTATGAATGATTCTATTCGTCAACAAACATTGAAGAATTCGATTCGCGCCACTGGTTTGGCCCTGCACACGGGTAAGCAAGTGAACCTTATACTCGGGCCTGGGCCTGTAGATAGCGGTATTGTTTTTCGGCGCACTGATCTTGATGAAGAGATGAGTATACAAGCCCATGCCCTAAACGTAGGCAGCACTCATATGGCTACTTCGTTGACTGATGGCGAAAATGAAATATCAACAATTGAGCATTTGATGTCAGCTTTTTCCGGCCTTGGAATAGACAATGCGATTGTTGAAGTGAATGCCGCGGAATTACCTATTATGGACGGTAGCGCAGCGCCGTTTGTTTTCCTTATTCAATCCGCTGGGATTTTGGAACAAGATGCGCCAAAAAAGTTTTTGCGCGTTTTAAAAACGATTAAACATGAAGAGGACGATTTCTCTGTTGAGTTGCGTCCTTACGAGGGTTTCAAATTAAGTTATACCCTTGAGTACGACCATCCTGTTTTTGCCGCTCATGAACATACCGCAGCCGTGGATTTTTCCTCTATGAGTTTTTTAAAGGAAGTTTGCAGAGCGAGAACGTTTGGTTTTTTGGCCGATATTGAGAAACTCCAAGATATGGATTTGGCTCAAGGCGGCAGCTTAGATAACGCGATTGTTGTGGATGAGACAAAGATTCTCAATGAAGATGGTCTGCGCGTTAGAGATGAATTTGTTAAACACAAAGTTCTGGACGCGATTGGCGATTTGTATTTATTAGGGTGCAGTTTGATTGGCAGTTTTCACGGTCACAAGTCGGGCCATGGTCCTAACAATGCTCTGTTGAGGAAATTGTTATCCACCCCGGATGCTTTTGAAATAGTCACATTTGACTGTGATGAAGATGTGCCGATGGCCTACAAGAGAGAGGCTCTGGTTTTAGATTAGGAGTGATGCAGCTGCAGGCTTACTAATCTTGTTTGTGGCTACCGCCATCATCTGCTACCCGCAAATTCAGAGTCTGCACTTGGCTAAAGCTAGATATTTGATTCAAGACAGGTAGAACATCGGGCGCTTTGAAGCGCATTTTCGTTGCTGCTGAAGCGCTTCTGCAAAGAACGTGCGCAACAGTGCCCTGAATCTTTGTCACCTCTACGTTATATTTTAGTGGCTCATCTAATACCGCGCGAAATTCAGCCGTCCAAGCCTTTTGATTGGCTGACAAATGCAAAAGCTTCTGCAAAGGCGAGTATCTGTTGCGATCCTCGCTGAGGATCTTTTCAATTTTCTGCGTTGGCAAATTTGCCTCCTCTAGTTTGCATCATCGCGGTGCGGCAAAGCTGTAGTCTAGACCCGGTAACCACCTTACACATTCCTTCTTAGATTCTCGAACCTGGTAACTCAGCTTTTGCAGTTGGGTGGTAGATAATCTTTGGTACTGAGATTTGTTTTGAGAGGTTTTTTTGCGCTGGCAGGCCGCTCGTGTAGCTGTAATGTATTGTCGGATAGGGCTCTAACCTGTGATACATAACCCATTAATCGTGAGTTTCCGGCCTTTCAGTCATCCATAGTGGTTACTACTCTTGATTTCAATTGTTAAAGGTAATGTCATGCTGGCCGACTTTTTGTTATGTTCTATTTTGTTTTCGAGAGTAAATTGTAGTTTTCCATGAAAATTCTTCTGATCGACAAGTTGGGTGAGCCCAAAAGCTTATCAATTGGCCCTTGGGCCGGCCGCGCTATGGGCATAGCTTTTTTCGCCTTTTGTGCGGGTATATTCCTTGCAGGCGCATCCATGGTTAAGAGTGATGTCGTTGATTCAGATGTAATTAGTAATTGGCGTGGACAACTTACCGAACAAAAGAATCTTGTTGCTGAGCTGCAAGGTAAGTCCGAAGCGCAAAGCCAAGCAGTGGGTCGTCAGTTAGCTGAAATGCAGGGCAGACTGTGGCGCATGGAAGCACTAGCTTCCTACATGCATAAGTCCACTGGATTGCCGCAGGATGAATTTAGTTTTGACGAACAACCAGCTCAAGGTGGGCCTTTGGACGGTAGTCAAAAGGTCATCGCGTGGGCTGACCTAGAAAGTGATCTCACATCTCTTTCCTCCAGACTTGAGCGCCGTGAGAAAGAGTTAGTTATTTTGGATGATGTGTTGCTTGGATATTACAGTGATGCAGCCGCACAACCTTCTGGGCGGCCAATCGCCCAAGGGTGGATGTCTTCGCCCTATGGCAAGAGGGTTGATCCCATCAGCGGTAAGCAGGCATGGCATGCTGGAATGGACTTCGCCGGGCGTCAAGGTTCAGATGTAATTACTGTCGCCAATGGTGTGGTTACCTATGCTGGCAGGCGTGACGGCTACGGCTTGATGGTTGAGATAAGCCACGGCAACGATGTAAGCACTCGCTACGGCCATCACGACGCTTTGTCGGTCACTCCGGGCCAAACGGTAAAACGTGGTGATGTAATTGGCCAGATGGGTAGCAGCGGTAGGTCCACCGGCCCACATGTGCATTTTGAAGTATTACGCAAAGGTAAAGCCATTAACCCCGCAAAGTTCGTTAATCGCGGATAAGCATTAGCGCAGGATTGTAGTTCTGCAATTCGGCCCAATTAAGTCTACAACGGTGAATTTGTCGGTATAGAAATCGTCATTCAACCGCTACAATGCTCCACCTCATTTTTTGCGCATATACATTTAGACCATGGCTAATTTTTTCACAAGACTGTTTGGTACAAAAAATTCCCGAGAACTTGCTCGAATGCAAAAAATCGTGGAATTGGTGAACGACCAAGAAGCCCATTTTGATTCCTCCACAGACCTTATTCAATTCACTGCAGACCTGCGCGCGAGGAATGTTGCTGGAGAATCATTAGATCAGTTATTGCCTGAAGCATTTGCTGCAGTGCGCGAAGCAGCAAAGCGAACCAAGGGTATGCGCCACTTTGATGTGCAATTGATTGGCGGTGTTACTTTGCATGAAGGGCGTATTGCAGAAATGCGCACAGGTGAAGGTAAGACATTGATGGCAACGTTGCCTTGCTACCTAAACGCGCTGTCGGGCAAAGGTGTGCACGTGGTTACTGTGAATGACTATTTGGCGAAACGTGATGCCGAGTGGATGGCGCCCATATACGAGGCTTTGGGTCTGAGCGTTGGCATTATTCAGTCTAACCAACCTACTCCTGAGAAGTTGGTTGCGTATAGATCAGATATAACCTACGGCACAAATAACGAATTTGGCTTCGATTATCTTCGTACTAACATGGCATTTACCGTTGAAGATAGAATTCAGCGTGAATTGAATTTTGCCGTCATTGACGAAGTGGATTCAATTCTCATTGATGAGGCGCGTACCCCACTGATCATTTCCGGGGCTGCCGAAGAAAGTACCCGTCTTTATCAGGTCCTAAATCAGGTCGCTCCAACGCTAATCGAGCAACCCTTTGACGATACCCCCAGAGTATTCGGTGAAGAAGTACCTGAACCCACAGCTGATTTCACCGTTGATGAAAAAAATAGACAAATTGAGCTGACCGAACTGGGCCATCAGAAAGTCGAAGATGCCCTTATTCAATTGGAGCTGCTAGGGGAGGGCGATAGCCTTTATTCTTCTAGCAACCTTAACTTGCTGCACCACGTTCTTGCTGCTTTGAAGGCCCATTCGCTATTTAAACGCGACGTTGACTATATGATTACTAATTCTGAAGTGGTAATTGTAGACGAACATACCGGTAGAGCGATGCCCGGGCGACGTTGGTCCGATGGTATTCATCAAGCCATTGAAGCAAAAGAAGGGTTGCCGATTCAAAACGAAAGCCAAACCTTGGCTTCTACCACTTTCCAAAATTACTTCCGTTTGTATAACAAGCTGTCTGGTATGACCGGTACAGCCGATACTGAAGCCTTCGAATTTAAACAAATATATGGCCTAGATGTGGTTGTCGTGCCGACTCACCGCCCAATGGTGCGTCAGGATCATAATGATCTTATGTATCTGTCCTTGGCAGAAAAATATGAAGCTATTGCTCAAGATATTGAGGTGCGTATCGAGAAGGGGCAGCCAGTTTTGGTTGGTACTGCTTCAATAGAAAGTTCGGAATTATTGTCCACAGAGCTTAATCGCCGAAAGATTGAGCATAATGTGCTGAATGCAAAGCAACACGAGCGAGAAGCCGACATCATTGCTGACGCTGGTCGAGCTGGGTCTATTACCATCGCTACAAATATGGCGGGTCGTGGTACCGATATAGTCTTAGGTGGTAGTTTGGAAGCAGAGCTGGCTCGTTTAGAAAATCCCAGTGAGGAAGAAAAAAATCAGGCCCAAGCAGCTTGGCAAATTAGGCACGATGCCGTGCTCGAGGCCGGTGGACTGCATATCATTGGGACGGAGCGGCACGAATCTCGCCGTATAGACAACCAATTGAGGGGCCGTTCTGGTCGCCAAGGCGATCCGGGCTCTAGCCGGTTTTATCTCTCACTTGATGATAATTTGATGCGCATCTTTGTTACCGAGGGTGTGCGCAACATGATGCTACGGCTTAGCTCTGAAGAGGGCGAAGCCATTGAGCATAAGATGATCAATCGCTCCATTGAAAATGCTCAACGTAAGGTAGAAGGGCATAATTTCGATAGCCGCAAGAATTTACTTGAATACGATGACGTATCTAACGATCAGCGCCAGGTGATTTACCAGCAGCGTCGAGAGCTTATGGAAGCCCAAGATATCAGCGCAACTATTGAAGGTTTGCGTGAAGAGGTGATTTACGATTTTATTGGACAATATATTCCTCCGGAAAGCTTAGTTGAGCAGTGGGATGTGGCAGGTTTAGAAGCTGGATTGTTGAGCGAATTTACCAGCACCCAAACCATTGCTAGGTGGTTGGACCAAGATGATACGTTAGACGAAGAAAAGCTTTGCGAACGTATTTTGCGCCAGATAGAAACCGAGTACGCTGAAAAAGAAGGCGCATGGGCTGCTGCTGATATCAATATGCGGCTGGTCGAAAAGCAGGTGATGTTGCAAATTCTTGATCAAAAGTGGAAAGAGCATTTAGCGTCCATGGATCACTTGCGGCAAGGTATTCATTTGCGTGCATATGCGCAAAAACAGCCCAAGCAAGAATTTAAGCGCGAATCGTTTGAACTGTTTCAAAACCTCTTGTTCGATATTAAATATGAATTGGTTCGCATGCTTTCGCGTATGCAAATTGAGAGTCCTGAAGAAGTTGAAGCTCAAGAACGATTGCGTCGCGCAGAAGCTGCAAAACGTATGAACTTTGAGCACAGCCAGGCTCAAGGCATTGGTGGTGATGAATCTGGACTACCTCAAGGTTCCGGTCAGAATGAGCCGCGAGGTGAGACCTTTGTGCGTAACCAACCCAAAGTGGGTCGTAACGAACCCTGCCCTTGTGGCTCTGGGCGTAAGTTCAAGCAATGTCACGGTGCTGTGTGAATGTGGCAGTAGCGGCGGAAAATTGCTGTTTGGAGAGATAGATGGCAGTTAACTTATCATTGCCCAAGGACTTGCTTGCGGTGCCAGGCATTCGATTGGGTACAGCAAGTACCGGCTTGAAATCCGTTGCTCGGGACGATTTAGCCGTATTCTCTTTTGTTGCTGGTACTCAGACTGCTGGGGTATATACCCAATCTTCCTTTATCGCCCCTCCGGTACAACTGGCCAAAGCCAGGCAAGAGAACTGTCTTAGTTGGGTCATCAACAGTGGTAATGCTAATGCTGCTACTGGCGAGCTTGGGCGTGAAGATGCAGATGCTGTTTGTAACCAAGTAGCAGACCAGTTGCAGATTGGCTTAGAAACAGTTCTACCGTTTTCTACCGGAGTAATTGGCGAGAGATTGAACGTTCCCGCTCTGCAGCAAGCGGTCATTGAAGCCGCTAATAGTCTTGATGGCGAGTCATGGTTGCAGGCTGCGCAAGCGATTATGACCACAGACACTGTGGCAAAGGCTTGTAGTCACCAGATATCTATTGCTGGTGAAGTCATCACAATTACCGGTATTGCCAAAGGCTCTGGCATGATTAAGCCGAATATGGCGACCATGCTTGGATTTGTTGGCTGTGATGCAAATATTTCTCACGCGCTTTTGTCAGTTTTAGTTAAGCAAGTCGCTGATGAGAGTTTTAATCGAATTACCGTAGACGGTGACACCTCAACCAACGACTGCTTTATGGTCAGTGCTACCGCTAAAAGTCGTGCACCAGCAATTCTTTCCCAGGAAGATGAAGGCTATCAAAAGCTGCGCGATGGTTTGACTAAAGTAGCGCAATTTCTTGCTCAAGCCATTATTCGCGATGGGGAAGGTGCAACCAAGTTTGTAACGGTTCGGGTTGCTGGAGGAGCATCGGCTCAAGAGTGTTTGGAAGTGGCTTATACAGTTGCCGAATCACCATTAGTCAAAACGGCACTCTTTGCGGGAGACGCCAATTGGGGGCGCTTTTGTATGGCCATAGGTCGCGCTGAAGTAGTGGACCTTGATGTTTCCAATGTGGCGCTGTGGCTAAATGACGTTGAGGTCGCTCGGGGCGGTATGATGTCGTCCACCTACACCGAAGATGCCGGTGCTAATGTGCTTGCCCAAAACGAGTTCACCGTACTTATCGATCTGGGGCGCGGTGAGGTTAGTGAGACTATTTGGACAACAGATCTATCTTACGACTATGTGCGCATTAACGCTGAATATCGCACCTAACGTACCGGCGGTTGGTTGCTAGTTGTCCTCAGTGAATTCTGGCTGGCTATTGGCCGGAATTTTGTGCTCTTCGCCTGCCCAAGCCCCGAGGTCAATGAGTCTGCATCGCTCTGAACAAAAAGGGCGATCTGGATTCTTGGGTGTCCATGCCACACTTTTTTTACACGTTGGACAAGGAATTATGTGTGCTGTTTCTGACATAGTGTTACCAGCTCTTGGTGGATATTTTCAACGCGGCTATTCAGTTCGCGAATACTTTGATCATTGATCAGTACAAAGTCGGCAGCCGATAAGCGATCCTCTCTGCTCATTTGCGCATTGACGATAGATTGCACCTGTTCACGATTGTTGTCATCACGCGACATCGTCCGTTGAATCTGCGTCTCTACAGCGGTGTCTACTACAATAACCTTTTTACACCATTGGGACTGTCCACTTTCTAAGAGTAGTGGATTGACTAGTAAACAATAGCTGGAGGTGCTAGCGCGGATTTGTTGAGCTAAATACTCACTGATTAATGGGTGCAGTAAGCGTTGCAACCACTTCCGCTCGGACTCCTCCGTAAAAACAAGCTTGCGCAGTTGGGCCCTATCTAAACTCCCATCAGCAGCTATTATTCCTTTGCCGAAATGGTCGGCAATTGACTCTAAGGCGGGTTGCCCTGGGTTGACTACAGCTCTACTGGCTAGATCGGCGTCAACTACATCTATACCCAAAACTTCAAAGTGATTGGCGGCCGCGGTTTTGCCGCTTCCAATGCCACCGGTGAGGCCGATCAACATGGTTATCCCTAATACAAAACTAATCGATGAGTGCTTTGCACTCGGGGTTCAAAGGATAATCTATTGGTCAGGGCAAAATCCACAAGCAACGTTATCCGCCTAAGACGGTACCCATTTGGAATACCGGTAGGTACAGGGCGGTAATAAGACCACCCAAAAGGAGCCCAAGCAAAGCCATCATCGCTGGCTCCAGCAGGGGCAAAATTTTCTCTATTGTGTTTTCTACTTCGTTCTCGTAGTGCGAGGCGCTTTTTTCGAGCATAGTTTGCAGAACTCCGCCTTGCTCGCCAATAGTGATCATTTTGATAAGCAAATTCGGAAAACAGCCAACTCCTGTAATAGCCTCGGCGAGGGCCTCTCCTTGGGCTATGGACTGTTGTATATCTTTAACGGCGCGTTGGTAAACCAGATTTCCTGAGACTGGGCCTGCAAATGCCAGGGCGTTAGGTATAGGTATGCCTGCTGTATAGGTGGTTGCAAGAGTACGGGAGAATCTGGCTACGCAGCTTGCTCTAATTAAATTGCCGAACAAGGGCAGGCCAAGTAACGTTTTATCTACGAGTAAAGTGAATGCTGGTTGCGTTTGGTAAATTTGTTTTAAGCTAATTGTTAGAATAAGGATTAGGCACAGCCCATATCCCCAATACGCCTGTAAGCTAGCGGATAGATCTATGACAAATGCTGTCATGGCGGGTAATGTCTTTCCTTGGCTGCGAAACATTTGTTCAAATTGTGGTACTACTTTAGTGAGCATTAAAGCTGTGACTATGGCTGCTATGGATAGAACGGAGAGGGGGTGTACTAAAGCTTTCCTGATCTTTCTCTTCAGCTCGATTGCTTTTTCTTGGTGGCGGGCGATGTTGTGCAAGATGATGTCTAGGGTTCCAGAAACTTCTCCAGCATTGATAAGCTGTTGAGTAAGCGGATTAAAAACCTTTGGGTGGTTGCTGCAGGCTTCAGCGAGTGTGCTGCCGGCTAAAATGTCTTGCCCTAAACCTTCTGCTATTTTTCCTATGGCCTTCTTCCCCGGCCCGGAACCTTCAGCAAGTACTTCAAGAGACTGTAATATGGGGATGCCCGCTTGTATAAGTGTTGCTAATTGACGGATGAATATGGCGGTGTTTCTTGGCTTGATGCTGTTGCCGCGCATGCTAATTCTTGTGCTCAGTAGGTTCTTGGCTTGACGCGTTTTATTTAATGAAATGGTTTTTACGGCAACACCATTAGATTCAATCTCATTGCTGGCTATATTGATGTTGATGGCATCTGTAGTTCCGCGCTGAAAGTCTCCTACCGGTCCGATACCAGACCATACGAATGTCTGTCTTTCTATGTAAGGCGTGCCTTGATTAGACTTCATTAAATAGGCTCATCCGACAGAGTTAATCGGTTGGCTTCTTGTAGGCTGGTAACTCCTTGGATTACTTTGCTTAGTGCAATTTGGCGTAAGTTGCGTGTTTCTCTCACTTGTTTTTGTCGCTTTTCGTACTGCTGTTCTTTCATGGGTTCGTTATTTTGCTCCTTACGGTGGTTTGCAGCGCCAGTCATAATTGGCGATTCATCGTTGCTCTTATTCAATAACCCAATAGTGCGGTGGTCCATTTTGACAAATTCAAAGATTCCCACGCGCCCCATGTAACCATGATTACAGTGATCACAGCCGTGTTGGTGAGCTTTGAAGGTCGGTTTTTTTAAGAAGGGGTAGTCTATGCCCGTCTCGTGGTAGATTGTTTCCGGTAGATTTTCAACTTCTTTGCAGTAGGGGCAGAGTTTTCTCAGTAGGCGTTGAGCTACAACCAAGCTGATAGAAGTTGTCAAATTATAGCGGGGAACACCCATTTGTATAAGTCTTTCAAATGTCGCCAGGGCTGAGTTTGTGTGTAGGGTCGAGAGCACTAAGTGACCCGTTTGGGCTGCTCGTATCGCAATATTGGCTGTTTCAAGATCGCGAATTTCACCAACCATTATTATGTCGGGATCTTGCCTTAGTAGTGCTCTTAGGGTGGTGGCGAAATCTAAACCGATACGTGGGTTTACGTTAACCTGATTGATGCCGTGAACATTGATCTCAACAGGGTCTTCTACAGTTGAGATATTGCGCTGAGTTTCATTTAGCAGGTCTAGTGCACTGTACAGGGTCATTGTTTTACCGCTGCCGGTAGGCCCTGTGACAAGAATAAGGCCTTGAGGCCGTTTAAGCGTATTCAGCAAAATTTGTTTTTGCGCATCTTCAAGTCCCAAATGTTGGATGCCTCTATGTGAGGTATCAATATTAAGTAGGCGTAAGACAATTTTTTCGCCCCATAACGTGGGTAGGCTACTTATTCGTAGATCTAGTGCTTTATTGTTGGCTGTATCTAATCTCAGTCGACCATCTTGGGGTAAACGCCTTTCTGATATATCCAACTGCCCCAGAACCTTGATGCGTGAGTTAAGCCTACTACCGAATTCTTTAGGTGGCTCCGGTCCTGCTTGCAGTAAGCCATCAATTCTTAAGCGAATTTTATGGCCCTGCTCGAAAGGCTCGATGTGGATATCTGAAGCTCTTTGTTCCACCGCTATATCGATAAGGTGATCAACGAATTTTGCTACCGAGGAGTCACCGCTTGGATCAGTTGCTTCCCTCGTTATTCTTTTTGACTCGGCTCCTTGTCCTACACTTTTGTTTACCTGTGTCATGTCGGTTTCTTGAGTGGTGCTGGTTGTATGCCTCAACTGGGTTATGAAATTGTTGGGTGCACTTGTGTTAGTAGTTTCAGCTGTTTCTTTTGTTTTGGTGAATGCTAGATTGTTTTCAGAAGAGCCAGATTTGCGTTTGCTGGCGACAGGATTGGCTGAGTCGGTGATTCTTGGCATTGGCATATCCCTCGTTTGCTGCTTAATTCTTTTTTCTTTTTCCTTTTCTCTTTCCTTTTCTCTTTCCTTTTCTCTTTCCTTTTCTCTTTCCTTTTTTCCTTTTTTGCTTTTTTGCTTTTTTGCTTTTTGCTTTTTGCTGCCTTTGCTTCTCCTTTGTGCTGTCTTTGTGCTGTCTTTGTCGTTTTGTATGTTTTCAGGCTACTCTTCTCTGACTTTTTCTTTAACAGCGATGAACCTGCTGCTTCGTAGGTTTTTGCCACCGCGTTTATATCGGCGGCTGAGGTTATAACCGGCGTGTAGTCGCTGAGTTCGCACGTGACCTGCCGTTAACACTGTAGTTGCAGATAGATAGGGCTGATGTTGGGGCGTGGTTTTTCCACCATAGTAAAACAACATTCCTTAGGAGTTTGCCAATGCGCCGGTTGCCAATCAGATACTTAGCGGCAAAAATTTTTACCGATGTTATTTTTGCGGATAGTTTTGCGGAGATTTTTTATCGCCAAAAGACTGCTAACACAAAGACTGCTAATCAAAAGACCACGAACAAAAGTGACTTTAAAAAAAGCGTCACTTATAAAACTAGTGGTGGATTTACTTTGGTGGAACTGATGATTGTTATTGCAATTATTGGTGTTATCGCAACGTTCGCTGTACCTGCTTTTCAAGGCTACGTTGTCTCCGCAAATAGTGCCAAAGTAAACGTACATTACGAACAAGCTATAAATTGGTCCCGGGGTGAAATGTTGCGATTACGTGTGCAGCTCTCCAACGGCTTTGATCGTGCCGAGGTGAGCAATGGTAGAGACACGGCCCAAGAGTGGCTTGATGCTCTTCAAGCCGAGGTTTCAGGTACTGATTCTACTTCTCCAGAAGGAAGCCCTGCATACTCTATTGATCCAGAGTCAGCCGGTGGTCAAGCATCAATCCTTTTTGCTATTACTGGGTCTATTGCTACGGGAGATGCGGTGGTTACTTTGACCCGACCGATTTATGGGGAGTTTTTGGCAGTAGACGCAACCAGTGTTTGTTGGGCCACAGATGATTGCTGATATGTTTTTGCATAAATTTTGAGCTTCATTGATGGCACGCTCAGACGCGATCCGGCACACGGTTTTACTTTGTTAGAGATGTTGGTGGTGGTGGGTATTATCGCAACGCTATCAAGTATTGCGTGGCCGCTTTGGCGAAATCACGTGACCACAAGTGAAAAAGCAGTGCTTATTGCTAACATACAGTCCATGGCTTTTTTTCAGGAAAGTTATAAATTACGTCATGGGGTTTATGCCGTAGGGCTACTAGACGGTGAAGAGATTGCAGATCGCATAGGTTGGTCGGTTGGGCGTGAAGGTAATACAAGCTTTGTTATACCGGATAGCGACGGCTCGTATTACCAAGTTCAGGCTGTTAACCCAAACGGTGTAGCCGCGTGTCTGCAAATGCCTTCCAGGCAAAGGTGCTCGCCCTGATACGGGCAAATCAGCAACCAATCAGATGAAGTGAATGCTGGGTTACCGTCGATTAGAGTTATATGATGAGGGCTAATGTGCGAATAACGGTAGTCCATGCTCAACTCAATTTTGTCCGCTCGGAATGTGGTAGCTTGTTTAGCATTTGGCTGCGCAGTGATATCAATAGTTTCGGCGGGAGATTTAGTGAGCGATCAGTTCAAACGAATGCAGCCTTGTCCATCAACGCCAAATTGTGTGTCTAGTGAAGTAGAGTCAGGTTCGCAGTCCATTGCCCCATTGGTTAGTGCTGGTGATGGCGAGACACTCATTGAAGCGTTGAAGACATACCTAGAAAAAGATTCAGCTTTCTCAATAATTGAAGTGGAGGCTTATTATCTCCGAGCGGAAGCACGTACGCGCATTCTTCGCTTTGTCGATGACGTTGAGTTTCAAGTTTGCCCAGATTCAAATCAGGTAGATATGCGCTCCGGCTCACGGGTCGGTTATTCAGACCTCGGGAAAAATCGCCGACGTTTAGAAGCCATTCGTAAATTTCTTATTGAGCAGAAACTTGCGACCTCTTAGGGCGTGCCACGGATGCAGGTAGGTTGGAAGGTTCTTTGTCAGTTATCTGTTTGGTTTAGTAATTTTGGCTAAATGCGGTAACTTTGGGGTTTTTGAAAGGTAGAGGGTAGGGGTGCTATGGATAGCTTTGACAGAGGTCATACACCAAGTCGACCTGACGCGGAAATTACTGTTAGTCTATAGAAATAATAATAATAGAGAGTTCCATATGTCTATATTCCATCCTGTGGCATTGATCAGCCTTTTATCAACTTTGTTCTTGTCGTTTTCTATGTCCGTGGTAGCTGGCGGGCATAAAGGCGGACATGCCGATGCTCACCAAGGCGGACATGCAAATGAGCATGAGAGTGGTCTGACTCGAGCGCAGAAAATCAAAGTAGCCACCGCTGCCGCCCCAAGTAATGTCAGTGATAACGCCTTAGTTTTAGATTCTGATAACACGGTCCTTCGAGAAGGCGATAATGGCTGGATTTGTATGGTGGGTACGCCGCCGTCCTATGAAAACCCAATGTGCGTAGACGCGCCTTGGCAGCGTTGGCTCGACGCTTTCGTCAACCAAAAGCCCTATAAAAATGAATCCGACTCTATAGGGATCTCTTACATGTTGATTGGCGATATTCCCGTAGATAACGACAACCCGATGAATTTAGATGAGTCTAAGGGAACTTGGGTTCAAGAAGGCCCTCACCTAATGGTCTTGGTTCCTCAAGAGTTATTCGGTGATTTGCCCAGAACTCCCTACGAGGGCGGCGCTTATGTTATGTGGGAAGGTAGCGACTTTGCTCACATCATGGTGCCTTTAGAAAAAACCACGCCCATAATCTATGCAGATTAGCATGAAGGTTTGGGTTTGGTGTGAGCCAGTCTAATGGTTGACGAAAATGCTTTGAACCAACAGGTGGGTCGGCTTAAGTCTGAGATGTCATATTTGGTGGGCGAGATCGACGCTATTACTAAAGATGCTATGGATCAGCCTATGAAGTATGGCCTTGAGGCGTTGGAAGAATTACGCCACAGTCATATGGGCGAAATTCTTAGACTGCGATCAGAATTGGACGGCATTGAAAGCGAATTGTTGACGTTAAAAGCTAAGTTGTAAAAAGGGGTGGCGGAGGAAAATTTTTGCGAGATAATAAAGAGATAGCAAAACGACAGCAAAGAGATAGTAAAAAGACAGCAAAAAGATGGTAAAGAGACAAGATAGCTAGAGACAGAGACAGAGACAGAGACAGAGACAGAGACAGAGACAGAGACAGAGACAGAGACAGAGACAGATCAAAGAACAACAAAAAAAGAACAACAAAAAGAACAAAAAGAACAAAAACAAAGATCAAAAATAAGACAAAAGGGATGAAGTTATGAAATGGATAATTGCGTTGTTGCTCAGCGGCGCTGCGATATTTGCTCAAGCATCTATCAAGGAAGGCGATCTAGCACCTAATTGGACCTTGGAAGGGTCGGACGGTAACAGCTACCAGCTATCTGACATGCGTGGTACTCATGTGGTACTTGCCTTCTTCCCAAAGGCATTTACTGGCGGTTGCACCATTGAGTGTAAGTCAATCCGCGACAGCAAAAGACAGGTTCGCCGCTTTGAATTTCAATTCTTTATGGCCAGCACAGACAATGTGGAAACTGCTGTAGCTTTTGCCGAGCAGAATAATGCGAATTTCCCTATCCTTGCGGACGCATCGCAGTCAGTGAGCGATGCATACGGAGTATTAGGCTCAGCTGGCATGGCTAAGCGATGGACTTTTTACATCGACGCTGAGGGTGTTGTCACTAAGATTGATAAGGATGTAAATCCTCGAACGGCGGGTCGTGAACTGCTGCAAAATCTTATTGCTCTGGATGTGCCTGTAAACTAAGACTGCATTTTTTCAAAAACACTGGGGTTTGGTGAGCTGCCGCCAGGCCCAGATTTATATTCTCAGTAAATATTGATCTTCAATCCTTCTGGGTTCTTAGACGCCGCTTACCGTGTGCGACTTGCTGGACCTTAGTACCCCTCCCTCATCGCTTGCCCTTACTAAAGTGCTACCTAACGTTGAGTAGGTCTTAGTTAAAAATTTTAGGTTAGTATTGGATTCCACCTGATGGATAAGTACTTTGACCACATACGAAACCGTTGTTGCGCTGTTAAGTTGCTTCTTCTTTATGGCCCTAGTTGCTTGGATTTCATACCAAAAAACCAAAGGCGAAGTAGATACTCGAGACGGCTACTTCCTTGCGGGTAGAGGCTTGAGTGCGGTATTTATTGCAGGATCCATGCTGTTGACTAACTTGTCCGCAGAACAATTGATTGGTCTAAATGGTTCAGCCTACGGCTTTAATCTAAGCAGCATGGGTTGGGAAGTGACGGCTGCCTTTGCCACTATTTGTATGGCCTTTCTGTTTTTGCCCCGTTATTTGGCTGGCGCCTTTGCGACGCTTCCCCAGTTTCTAAACGACAGGTTCGATGGTGGTGTACGCCGGATGTCTGTGGTGCTTTTTATGATTGGCTACGGGTTAATCACTATTCCATCTGTACTCTACGCCGGCTCTATTGCTGTGCTCCAGCTGTTCGATGTGCCCGCTCTGTTGAACATTCCCTATAGCCAAGCTCTCGCTCTAACAATTGTTATTATTGGCTGCCTAGGTGCGGTTTACGCTGTTTTTGGCGGACTTAGAGCGGTTGCTGTTTCAGATACTTTGAACGGTATCGGCTTGCTCGTAATAGGTCTTGCGGTGCCTATTCTTGGGCTCTCTGCGCTGGGCCAAGGCAGCATAGGGGATGGTTTATATACGGTAGCGAATAGTCATACTGAAAAACTCAACGCTATTGGTTCTGAGTTTGATCCAACACCCTTCGCAACTTTATTTACCGGTATGATTTTCGCCAACCTATTTTATTGGTGTACCAATCAATATGTAATTCAAAGAACTTTAGCTGCAAAAAATCTTGCCGAGGGGCAGAAGGGCGTGTTGTTTTCTGGCTTTTTCAAGGTCTTAGTGCCGTTCATGATGATGTTGCCTGGCGTCATTGCCTATCATCTTTACGGTGGTGTCGGTGAAGTTGGCGGCCTTGCGTCAATAGATTTGGCCTACCCAAGACTAATTCGTGACGTGTTGCCCATAGAGGCCACGGGATTCTTTTTGGCAGTGCTACTTGGTGCGGTGTTTAGTTCATTTAATTCATTACTCAACAGTGCCGCTACTCTATTTTGTTTAGATGTTTACTTACCGTACAAAGAATCTCGAGGCCATGCTCAAATAGACGATGGCCAATTGTTGAAGGTGGCTAAACGCGCCAGTGTGGTCATAGCGCTATTTTCATTTATCGTTGCACCACTGCTGCAATTCGCTGCCGATGGCTTGTGGCAGGTAATACGTGTTTTCACTGGGTTTTATAACATTCCTATTATTGCCATAGTAATTGTTGGTTTGTTTACTCGGCACGTTCCTGCTTTAGGTCCTAAGTTAGTGATTGTTTTCCATGTACTGGCGTACGGGCTTTTGCAGTTTGTATTTAAGCAATCCGTAGACATCCACTTTTTGCACCTATACGCGATCCTCTTTGTCATTGAGGTCGGCATTTTGTTTGTCGTGGGCAAAATGTATCCGCGCTCTTCACCTTGGGTTTATAGCACAACTTCGAAAGTTGATATGCAGCCCTGGTTTTATGCGGTGCCTTGCGCGGCGACGCTGATGTCCTGTGTTATTGCCTTGTACCTGCTATTTTCACCAATTGGTATGGTGGGTGGATTAAGTGACTTATTCTGGCCGCTGATTTATGTCCTAATTGGGTTGAATATTTTACTTTGGTGGCATTTCCTAATACGCAAATCTAAGGTTACAGCTAACACTGAGTTCTCCTAGCGGTTATGCTATCAACAACTGTTTTGCGGAATGAAATGGATCGACAAATTGACTAAAACTAGACTGCGGATGTTTGAAAGCTCGACTGGTCAAAGCCACGTGACCGAGGAAGATCGATTCCTATTTGCCCGCCCGCTCGCAAAGCACAATTTGGTAATTATTGGTACTGGTACCATTGGTCAGGAACACATGCGAGTTGCCGCTATGTTAGGTCGTGCGCGTGTCCATGGTATTTTTGACACTCAAGAACATAGTTTAGACAGCGCAGAGAAGAACTTTAAAAAACACAGCTCGGATCCTTTGGTGCGTTATGCGGATCTACATACAGCATGTAATGATCCCGCCGCGGATGCGTTGATGATATGCACGCCAAATTACACTCACTTTGAGGTGCTCAAAGTAGCGATGGCCTCAGGTAAGCCGATTTTCCTAGAAAAGCCAATGGCCACTGACCTGCACGATGCCGCAGCTATAGTAGATCTCAGTGCTAGCTACAGTGCATTTATTCAGATTGGCTTGCAGTACAGGTACAAGGCCCAGTATGTAGAGGCTTTTCATGAAGCTTTAGAGCGGCGATCCCTCGGAGACGTTAAGACCATAAGTGTAAGCGAACATCGCCCACCGTTCTTAGACAAAGTAGGTCAATGGAACAAATTTAGTCGTTTCAGTGGCGGTACCCTAGTAGAAAAATGTTGCCATTACTTTGATCTCATCAATCTGCTCGCACAAGGGAGGCCTGCGCGTGTCTTTGCTAGTGGCGGGCAAGCCGTGAACTTTGTTGATTTTGAAAAAGACGGCGAACGCTCAGACATTGAGGATAATGCTTTTGTGATTGTCGATTATGCTAACGGCGTACGAGCGAATTTCACCTTGAACATGTTTTGTCCTGATTTTGATGAAGAAATGATTATTGTTGGTGATGAAGGCAAGCTTATTGCCAAGGAAAACTTCAATTTTCAACACCAAACGGAATCCGAGATATCGGTAGAGGTATTGAAGGGTGAATTGGGTATTTCGAAAAAATCTATAGTCGGTTACACCCGCCCCGTTGAACAAAGTGGTCACCATGGTTCAACCTATTATGAACACATTGCATTTGTTGATCAGCTGGAAGGCAAAGTAGTGGACTGTGCCACTGCCATGCAAGGAATGTGGGCAATGATTGTGGCAAGCGCAGCCCAACACTCTATGGCTGATGGACAAGTAGTCGACGTTGAAGAATTTATAGGCTCTCAAGGCCTAGCTAACCTGCTAGCTTAAGCTCTAAGAGTGTTTAAAATTATGGCGGTCTTGTAACTTATGACCGTCACGCAAAAAGAAAAATGGATTAGGATTTATAATGGTTCAAACAATCAATGTTGATAACCAAGTTATGCCAGCGGTGGGATTGGGTCTATGGAAAATAGACCCCGATACAGTGGCGCAAACAGTTTATGACGCCATTAAGGCTGGTTACCGTCACTTAGATAGCGCTGCTGATTATGCCAATGAGGTGGAAGTGGGGCAGGGTATTGCTCGAGCAATTGCTGACGGTCTTTGTAGCAGGGAAGAGCTTTGGATTACATCTAAACTGTGGAATACCTATCACCGCAAAGAGCACGTTGAAGCTGCTTGTCGTAGGTCGCTGGCTGATTTGGGGCTAGACTATTTTGACCTGTACTTGGTGCATTTCCCTATAGCGCTACAATTTGTAGATTTTGCAGATCGCTACCCACCTGAGTGGTTGTTTGATCCGCAAGTTGCTCAGCCCGGAATGCAATTAGACCGAGTGCCGCTGAGCGAAACTTGGGGCGCGATGGAGCAATTGGTAGAAGCGAAGTTGGCGCGGCAGATTGGCGTGTGTAATTACAGCGCAAGCCTACTTCACGATCTGATGAGTTATGCCAATATAAAGCCGGCAATGCTGCAAATTGAATCGCACCCATACTTAACACAGGAAGCTTTGATCCGCACCGCTCAGTCCTACGACATTGCGGTAACTGCGTTTTCTCCGCTAGGTTCTTTGTCATATGTTGCAATTGATATGGCTAGCGAGGCCGAGACAGTGCTAACTCAGCCGGTAGTTTTAGCTGCGGCCGAGCGTGCTGGCGCAACGCCAGCCCAAGTCGTATTACGCTGGGGCTTGCAGCGCGGTACAGCTGTTATTCCTAAAACGACTAATCCGCAGCGTTTGGTAGAAAATCTATCGTTGTCGGATTTCTCGTTGACGGATGAAGAAATGGCGGCGATTTCTGGCCTTAATCAAAATCGCCGCTTCAACGACCCCGGCGCATTTTGTGAGGAAGCTTTTAATACATTCCATTCCATTTATGACTAACGGGTCGAAAAGACTAAGGCTAGATAGCTAGATGGTCGTATAGCAGTGAAGGAAATTATGATTGAGCAAACAGTATTATCCGGGCAGCAGGAATATGCGGGTGGCGATGTTTTCCCTGTATTTTATTCAGTTGAGGAGCAGCCTGCGGGAGAGGCTATTGAGCTTCAGCAGGTCTATGCATGGGTAGAAGAAAATCGCGAAGGTTTATCTGCCGCGCTGAATACACATGGTGCAATCTTACTTCGCGATCTAAATATTAAGACAGATCAGGAATTCGACCAATTGATACAAGCGTTTGCTTGGCCTAACTTTACCTACGCGGACTCACTATCCAACGCCGTACGCCGCAATCGTACAGAGCGCGTATTTACTGCTAATGAAGCGCCGGCAGATGTTTCTATTTTTTTACATCACGAAATGGCGCAAACGCCAGTTTACCCCTCAAAATTGTTCTTCTATTGCGAGCATGCGGCAGATGTAGGTGGCGCCACACCCATCTGTAGATCCGACATATTACTAGAGCGTATGCGCAGTCAAATCCCAGAGTTTGTAGCTCAGTGTGAGAACAAGGGTGTTCGCTATTCCCAGACTATGCCTTTGGAGGATGATTTAGAGTCGGGCCAAGGTCGCAGCTGGGCCAGTACATTGAGTGCAGAAACTCAGCACGGGGCCGAGGCAAAATTAACTAAGCTTGGATACACGTGGGCTTGGCAAGCCGGCCAAGCACTCAGCGTCACTACACCCGTGCTACCCGCCGTACGTGATTTGCCGGATGGTCGAAGCGTGTTCTTTAACCAACTTATTGCTGCTTTTCGAGGCTGGAAAGACGCGCGTAATAGTGGCGAGAAACAGATTAGTTTTGGCGATGGATCTGCCATTCGCCACGAAGATATGGCAGTGGCTATAGAGTTAGCAGACGAGCTAAGCTTCGATATACCCTGGCAGACCGGCGATGTAGCGGTGGTAGACAATTATTTGGTTATGCACGGGCGTAGACCATTTGAGGGAACGCGGCGAGTTTTAGCTTCGCTTGTGGCATAAATTCCTTCGCTGGGTGGTTGCCGCCTTCCGATGGCTCATCCTCGAATAAAATTTTTTATGGAATTGCTACTCTTGCTGTGTGCAGTATGAGTGTATTTTAGATTTGCTTGAGGCGAGAGTAAGCACGCAAAGGCCTAGCTTTTGTAGGTCATCGCTATGATAGCCCAGTTGTTAGAGCCATGGATTCATAATCAGAGAGCCTAGTTATTTCACTCTTTCATCCTCAAAAATAGCCTCTAAACGTCGATTGCTGGTGAGAAATAGATTTTCTTTGAGAATTATTAGTACTGTAACCCAACGTTTGTAGGGCGAGGCAGTTTTTACTACCTCGCACATTCGTTTTCTTCTTGGTGTTGTGGTTATTTACATGCTGCGTTTTAAGATCGCTTTGTTTGTCGTGAGTTTTCCGTCAAGGCTTACCGAATTTTCAAAGACCATTGAGTTTGGGTTTTGCGAATCAGTGGTCCATGTCATTCCAGTCACGAAGCTGTGATGCCCTGTGTGCAATTCATTTTTCGCTTCGTCCAGACTAATACTCATACTAGATGCGGTTATGCCACTCACTTTGAATACTGGCTCTGTGCCCAGGGCGCAATAGTGTTTTACCACCAGCTGTCCGCCTTCGTCGCTATAGGTACTCAGCATTTCAACGCCATCTTCAACAATGGTCTCAGTGATAGTGTTGCCGCCAGAAGTGAGTTTGTACTCATAAGAAACATCAAATACTGCGCCATCTAAGGATTGAGTCATCCGGCCTTCCCATTTTCCTAACTTTTGCATTACAGCCTCAAAAGCGGGACTTTTGCTACTGGCCGCCATCTCTACATCCCCAATAGTAGTCTTTTCGTTTTCTGCTATAGCTGAGCTAAAGCAGAGCGTGAGTAACGTAGCGATTAAAAGTTTAATACTATTCATAGTCATCTCTCTTTTTATTGTTTTTATGATGATGTGATTAGACGGGAAGTTGCTTGTGCGTTGCCGTACAAATATCCATCCGACACAGTTGGACTATGTAGCAAGTTTTTCGCTAAAGCAATCAGGCTGACCCTAGACCCAGGCGGCCATATGCCTACCGCTCATAGGTAGTAATGTAGTTACATTTTGAGTGGTTTTGAAGTTGTCAGGGCGTAGCAATACGTTGGGGTTGGGTGGTAGTAATGAGATGGCGGCCTAGTATATCTAAGTCGCCTTCGTGCAGGCTAATCGTCAGCAACGACCTTCTGCTTATATAGTCGAGTTTCTACAAGTAGGTCACTTGTATATTCTCTTAGAGATATAATCTGCCCCTCAGAAAACTTGAATATAAATACATACTTATTGTTGTAGAGGCCGTTAATTCCGTCAGCGTGACCCTCGACCATTAGCGCGACACCCTGGTCATCACCAACAGCGTCGACCACATCAAGTTTCCTAAAGCCGGCAGGGATAAGCTCTCCCACGGTAACCATCCATTTGGAAAATAGGTTTCCTTGTTGTACATAACATTGGCTAGTTGAGAAACGTCCATAAACTCAAAATCGAAGTCATCATGCAGTAAGTCTTTAAGTCTTTTGGCTCAGTGAGCACTGTCTGCATGAATTGAGTCGCCTTCGCTACATTTTGTGCAACGGCATTTTTTTACTAAACGGTATTCTCGGTTATTTCGGATTTCAGCGAATTGCTTGCGCTTCAGATGAGTCAGGGCTGGGTGGAACCTTTCTTTAAAAGCGGTGTCGTATCAGATCTGTAACTTTTAATTAGTATTCGTATTTACCCTGCCAATGGTGGGTTCGACTTTTTGACTGGTCGGATGAAATTTTTAGAGATATCGCAGCTCTTGACCCCGCTAGGAAACACCCTTAAATAGAATCCTATTACTTCGATACCTTTAATAAAGTATTCTTTTTGTCTTGGTGCAGCTTTAGATACAATGCAGCAAGAAATGCGTTCGTGTTGTGTGGGATATATCAAGACGTGTCAAATTTTCCGGTGTCATGTAAGCGCTATGCGAACAGTTTGATTCGTATATTGCTCATGTGAACCTATGTGCGCAAATAGGGGTGACGGGTTCGCGTCTAAGTGGCTGATTTGTAAAGATAAGAATTATTGCCGGGATAGCTCAGTTGGTAGAGCGACTGATTCGTAATCAGTAGGCCCGCGGTTCGATTCCGCGTTCCGGCACCATATGAGAGCCTTAAGCGCCTACAAAACGTGCTTACCCCCAGATATTCGCTCCATAGGTATAAGGGACCCGTTCGTGAATGATTGTTTGTAAGTGTTTGTTTAGAAATGAGCACTCGTGAGGGTATGATTTTTACGATAAATTGGAGTGGTCACCGATTTTGCGAGAAAGAATTTTTGCCGTAAATAACGGAAACCCTCAGTGAGTATGCTTACCCCTAAATCTATTGTTAGAGCAGAACAGCCCCTTAAGCGGGTCAGTCGGCGAACTATTGCAGGCTATGGCTTTGGTGACTTTGGTTTCAACCTGTACGCTACCGGCCTGAATCTCTACCTCCTTTACTACTATACCGACGTGCTGGGCATAGCCCCTGCGGTTGCAGGCCTTATCTTTATGATCCCGGTGATCTGGGACGGTATCTCAGACCCATTGATGGGTTGGATCGCTACGCGTACGAGCAGTCGGCTTGGAAAGTTCCGTCCGTATATTTTGTTTGGTGCGCCCTTTGTGGGGCTGAGTTTCGTTGGCATGTTTGCCGCGCCCGTTTGGTTTCCAGATCAGGTAGTGGCGGCCAGCTTGATTTCACACTTACTGTTCCGCACTCTGTACACGGTGGCTTCAGTACCTTACTCGTCTCTTGCGGCGGCAATCACCCAAGACAGTCAGGAGCGCGGCATTATGGCGGCGGTAAGAATAATGAGTGCTATGGCAGGTGGCGTTGTTACCGCCGCCACTCTGCCCGAACTTGCTGATTATTTTGGCGAAGGTAATTTTCGCGAAGGGTATGTATTGACCGGGTTGCTTTATGCGCTGGTTGCAACGGCGGTGATGTCGGTGGTTTTTTTCACCACTTCCGAGAAACCCGTTGCCCCAACTCAGGTGCAACTTACCACCGCGCAGACCCTGACCTTTGTGAAATCTAATACGGCGTTCTGGATACTGTGCGCGGCCTCTTTTATTGGCATCATTGGCTCAACAATGGGTGGCAAGGCGATGGTGTATTACATCAGTTACTACGTCGGACACCCTGATGCTGTTTCCACCATTCTGTCGCTGGGGATATTGGGTGCCTGTGCAGGCATTCCTTTGTGGACTTTGGTCGCTCGGAAACACTCCAAGCGCGCTGCGTGGATTATGGGTGGCGGTGGTGTCGTCATTGGTAATTGCATAATTTTAGCGCTGGAAATTATCGATGTTGCTACGTTATCGGCGTTGGCTATATTCAGTGGCGTTTGTGGCGGCTCAGTTGCGGTTATGTTTTGGTCCATGCTACCAGACACCGTGGAGTTTGGTGAATGGCGCAGCGGAGTGCGCGACGACGGCATTCTGTTTGGTCTGTGCCAATTTATCAGTAAAGCAGGCTCCGGCTTGGGCGTTGGTATGATTGGATTATTCCTCAGCTTCATCGGTTACAGTGCCAATGAAGCCCAGAGTGAGGAGGCGCTGCAGGGCATTCGCATGGCCACTTTTTTGATTCCCGCCGTGTGCTCACTCGGCTCTGTTGCAATCATCATCTTGTATCCACTGGACGCATTCACGCACCGGCGCATTGTGCGAGCTTTGCTTTGGAAGCGGCGGAAAACGCCGCTTAGTTAAGAGCGCAGTGGAACTACAGTCGCTGGTCAAACCGGCTCTATATTCAGATCTAGATCCAAATTTAAAGCCAGTACCAACCCTCGCCTAATGACGTCGCTGCTAAATTTTTGTTGACGCGTTCCGCTCACCAAACAATTCTCGATTGGCGCGTGGTAAAAACAACAGTCCTATGGCTGCGTTAAACAAGATAAAGAAATTGTGCTGTACAAAACCAAAGGCTGCCATTTGGCCCTCGTTGTCTGGAAAGAGTACCACCCAGAACGTAATTGCAGCGGCCCGCATGGGCGTTGGCACAGCGGCGGCAAAGAAAATGACCGGTAGGATCGGAAACAGGGTGGCGAAAGAAGCTTCTACGCCGAATAGATTTAACGCCACTGTGTACACAAAAATTGCCGCGATGAGGGCGGGTGAGCGCAACATAAAGAACGCCCCATAGTGCCAAGGCTTGGCTTGGCGAAAAGCATGAAATACTTCGCGCTCTCTCAATTTATTATTGGGCAACAAAATACCACGGAAGTAGGCGATCCACAGGATCAGAAAAATTGCTGCTCCAGCTGCAATATAGGGTATTAGGCCAAATACTTCGGGCAGCGCGCTGCCCCCGACAAAGTAGCCAATTGTGGCCCATACCAGTAGGTAAAAGACCTCGCAGAACATAATAAAAAACATCACTGAGGCGACTTCCCACCCAGGCACTTGGTCGCGCTTGTTTAAGTAAAGGGCCATTGCACCTTTACCTATTTGTTCGTTAAAAATCGAAATGATGTAGGAGCTGGCGCGTATTGGCAGAATGTCTTTATATTTGATCTCTTTCACAAACCAGTTCAGGGCTTTGGTGACCACTAAGGTGTCAATGGTGAAGTAGAACAGGGAGTAGGTAATCATCACCAACAGCCAAGGAATCCAATTTACCGTAGCAAATACCTGGGTCATATACTGGACGAGTGTAAGGCCTTCGCGTATTGCTGCGCCGTTGAGGCGATAATACAGGTAGGCAAAGCACAGAGCTGTAATCAGCAGCATGGCAATGCGTGCCAGACCATTGCCTTTGCGTGGTGGTTTGGCCGAGGCCGCTGCGCCGTCTTCGTTGACTGATTCTGGATCGCTCATAGGACCACCTTATTGTTGCTCAAAGCTCGACGCGAATAAATTTCCAGCGCTTTGCATATTGATAAATGTTTTCATTGTTTTGTTTACCCTACTTTTTCATAGTCAGGGTGAGTGTTGTAAGAATAACCACCAATCGCCAGTTTGTATGCCAAAACGTGCGCACGCCCGTGTTATTTTGCAGTTGCGATGCGCACTCAGCTAATTGCGTTGAGTTGGCGCTTTGTTTTACCAGTCATCTCCACCGGCTTGTACACCTTTTGTTCTGAAAAGCACGCAGCCATTTGGTTTCAGTGCTGGCTCACCCGCGGCTTAACACATCACAGTTAGACTCTAACGAATAAAAGTGGACGCAAGAGCGCTTAGAACGTTTTTATTGGGTTAACAAAGCGTTTGGTGCCGTGGTCCGGCAGCATAATAATAGACTTACCCCCTACAAAAGCGTCCCTTTATTTCAGGTTTGTAGTGCTCGATTATTGTTCAAACTTAGGTAGTTTAGCGAACAACACAGCTGACAAAACCATAAAGGCTGCGGCTGTAAACAGAGACGCGGTGTAGGTGCCTGTGGCGTCGCGAATGGCCCCCAAAATTACTGGGCTTAGACCAGTAGCAATTAAGAATGTTGAGTATTGTCTGCCGTAAATCTGCCCATACGCGTGTATTCCAAAGTATCTGGCCACCAGATAGCCAATTAGATCAACCTCAGCACCTACTGAAAAACCGATGACAAAGGCGGCTGGCAGAGCTGCAACCGAGCCCAATAGGGCCAAAGCTAAAACGCCAGCGGTGCAGGCGAAGAGAATGGCAATAGCCACGCGTGGCGCAAAGATACGATCAACAGCAAAGCCAACTAAGAGCCGGCCAAGTACAACAGCAATACCGATGACCCCTGCAATTTGAGCGGCCTCACTTGTGACGAAGCCGACCTCAAGCAAAACCGGTACAAAGTGAATCATTAACCCGCCAAGTCCCAGAGACAGACAAAATACTGCAGCCATGATTGTCCAATAGGTAGGACTTGCCTTCGCGAGTTTAAAACCTTTACTAGCCGCCTCGGTGTCGATATCAACTGGCGTTTTAGCGCCGTTCAGGCGGGACAAGACAATAACGACCAGTGTGCCTACTAAGAGTGTAAATGCAGCCATTGCAAAGTAAGCGCCGCGCCAGCCGAAGGCGACGATGGCTTTACTGATCAATGCAGGTCCAAATGTGGCTGCCACACCTGCACCAGACAGGGCAATGCCAAGCGCTAAACCCCGTTGTTTGTTAAACACTGTATTGATTGCGCGAGTGTAGGCCAATGGTGATGAAGCGCTGCCGAGTACGGCCTGCAACATTGCTAAAGCAATAAAGGTAGCAATAGACTGGACGAACATGCCCATCAATACGTAAGCCACTGACAGGCCCAGTAACGAAATCATTACCGGCTTTACAAGACCGTAGCGATCAACTATCAAGCCAATAAAAGGCAATACAGCAGCCAGCGCTACTGTGGACCCCAAAATACCGAGGGAGGCTTGAGCGCGGGTCCAACCAAAGTCTGCAATCCACGCTTCGATAAATATCCCTTGGGTGTAAAACGGCAGCGCCGAAACACCCACGCCGATCCCCACAGCACAAACCAGTACTAGTAGCCAATGTCTAGAAAATTCGCCACCTTTGCTGTCGTCGTTCATCTTTTGGCTCTGTTTGTTACTCACTTTTGCTACCGCCTCACAACTTTGTTCAAGATCAATCTAATTTTTTTCAACTTCGAGTCCGGAAATGCCGCCATCGTTTAAAATCCCACATGCTCTAAACCACAGCAGATTTCCACCGCATCTAGACCAGTCGCTCGGTCAAGGTGAAGGACCTTATCGATCCTTCTATGCACGCCCATGTCTAAACACTTGCAGAAATTTGTATTGCTATTGTTATCGCAACACGCTTCCGGACTGGCCCGAGCCAGCGCGAGTAAGTTTTACGGTGTGCTTATAACAGTCGGGTTGCCTTCAAGTGGCCTTAACCATAAACTCAAGGACTTAAATGACCGGTGGTCAGTATGGGGGCGGAAAATGTGCATTGCAACATCGAATGAGCTGCAAGAATAAGTGAACTGAGGCTGATCAACTGATCATTCTGCAGCGCCCCGACGCATAACTAAAACAATATTAGGAGTTGAATACGATGCCCGTTTATATAGTTGCCCGCTTTAACATTCATGACCGCCGCGAATATGATCAATATTCAGCTGGCTTTGCCGACGTTTTCAAGAAGTTCGACGGCAAGATGCTGAGTGTTGATGAAGACCCCACGGTATTGTCGGGTAGTTGGGATGATACGCGGTCGGTAATCATTGAATTCCCTTCAAAAGAATCTGCTCTAGCATGGATGACATCCGAAGATTATCAAGCGATAGCAAAACACCGTGACGCCGGAAGCACATCGAACGCCATACTGGTCAACGGGTTAGACGTATAGCCGTAGTCGCAGGCAGCGTTTCCGGCACTACCTTCCTAACCGTTACATTGGGTGTTCACTTAGGGCGATCACTTATCAACACTGGTAATAGGCTATGTCAGGGGATAGAAAGTGGTCAGCGGTTGCAGTGGGATTACTTAATTCGGATAATATTTTTTATCCAATGTGGTGAGTTAAAGGTCGCACACTGTCCTTGTTTGCCGTCTAACTCTTACACTAAAAGTTGATTACCAAGGTGGAGTGGGAGCAGATGATAGATATGCTGGTTAAAAATATTAAGTGGATAATGCTTGTTGCTGGAGTTGCTACTTGCACAACACTTGCAGCTGTCATAGCGCCTCAGGATGCACTTGTGAATATGTTCGGTTCTAGCTTGACGGAGCCGCTTGCCAATTTAGTTGTGAGGAGTTGGGGATTTCTTGTATTTCTTATGGGAGCCTTGCTCATTTACGGTGCTTTTGATCAAGATTCTCGAATGCTTTGCATCTTTACGGCTGGGTTAAGCAAAATAGGGTTTTTGCTACTCATCCTAATGTTTGGAACAAAATATATTGATACCTTATGGGTAACCATAGCGTTTGATTCGATTGTTGTCGTAGTTCTAGGAATATATTTGTTTTCTGTGAGAGCAACAGCTTGAAACCTCGAGTGAAAATTACTGTTCTAAGTGGCGGCTACAGTAACCAGAATATTGTTTCAACAGTAGGCGAGGGCTTGTTGAGGCTGACCAAAATATTAGTTGTTACGGTCGTGAAAATTTACTGATCGGATTTTATTTTTTTGCAGCCCACTAACGTACATATAGTAACGCAATCCTCAGAGTAATCCCCCATAAGTGATAACATTTTACGTTAGCCGCTGCAATATAAGATGCCAGTAACTCTGCACTAGGCCTCTGAGGAGTCTTTCGCGAATCTAAACCACCCCAAGCCTCTCGTGTGTTACTAAAGCGTAAATATCCCCAAAGCGATCCTTGAAAACCTAATTCCCACCTTTTCCAAAGACTCCATGAAGTACCTTTGCGCGCACGTGGAGTACGTTAACCTGCAAAACTTGGGTTACACATAAAATCATACTTGATAGTATAAAAATGTTGGGTGCCTCTAGCTCAGCGCTATTGGATCCAATTCGGTGCCTGGCGGGTAGTTGTCCGCAATCTGGTACATACCGTCCATTGTGATTCTTGTTGTAATGATCATGATGCCGTCAGTATTGGACTCAACAGGGCCTAGTTCAGCTACCGAGCAACGGCGTTTGTTCATTGGTCCGTCGAGTACCGTGAGTACAAGACCATCCTCTCCAGCTTCTATCCCCAATTCCCTGATTGTCGACTTGAGCATGCCGCCGTGGGCTTCGAACATAACGCTGCCTTGGAATCGCATTGCACCTGTTGCAGTTCCATCGGGTGCAATGACGAGATCGCCACCCGGTTCTGCTATAAAGATAAAAGTTCCGTCATCCGCACGAGTAGCTCCATCGCTGAGGGTAATCGTACCTTCTGCTGCCTCAACGTAACTTCTAAAACTGGCTTTTACACCCCAAACTAATTTGTTAAAACTCATCGATGTTCCATGTCTCTCAAAGCTTAAGGATGGAGCAATCGACGATAAATTGCATCACCGTTTCTGCTGTAGGGTAGAGCCATGATTGAAGCGGATACGTTGCAGAATCTTTGGGTCAGAAAACCTAATGCCAAATTTTTGCTTAGCCTTGGTCTAGGCTTTGCGAGTCAGAATCTAACTAGATAGCGAAGGTTTTGCGCGGTCGGAGCGAAGTCTTGTGTATAGTTCGAACGTGTCTGCCCATGGTTGAAACCAAGGTTTGAGCGTGGATTTTTTTCGCGCCGGAATTTTACGTACAAGAATCCGTCGATTGCTGACACTTTCGGTTAGATATCACTACCTTTTCTAGCAACTTTTGCAGTCTAATGTTTCAATGCGCGCTTATGTAAGTGGATGCTAGAGAATGCTATGTGCGACTCTCAAGCGTGTGCTTAGAGGTTACTTTAAAGTTCGAATTGTAGCCCCACAAAATGGGGTGATTGTTGAGGTGCCGAATGGCCGACACACGCGATACGCTGTTGACTGGCGAAGAATTCGAAGCTCTGAACGCTTTGGGCGCGTCAGAAAGAGTGGGGCGAAGAAAGATATATTTCTGGATGTGGGCGCGACTCTACTTGTTAGTTGTATTGCTCACATTCCGCGCGTTGTTGGCGATCTTCTTTCCCGAACAATTTGCCATTTCTTATGCCTTTGATCAGGAACATTATTATAGCGTCGCTCTCTTTCGGTTATGTTTATTTTCGCCAATGGTGGCAGCATATTTATATTGTTTGAACAAAAGAATATTTTTGTCGGAGGCTTCTCTTATTGCTGCGGTTGCTTTGGGAGCATGGATATGGCTGGACCTAGAGATGATCTCGCTTTCGTCGCCTCAAAATTGGATTTTAGTTGCGTTTCAGATGTCTATGCGAATAGCGTGCTTATGCTTGGCGATTTTAAATTATCTAGATGCTCGGTCATTGGCCAAAAATCGAAACTTATAAGATTTCGATATGTTTTATTTGGCTGTCGGGAAAGACTGTTATAGCTGCGTTTTTTAACTTAATGCAACTACTCCGGATTGATCCAAATTGGTGACGACCATGCTCGTTCTTGTATGGTTACCTTTAGTCCTTCGCGTGGTCCTACACCGGCTCGTATCGCATCCCATGTTGACCAACGACAAGTTGGATTCTCTAACACTCTTGCGTAGTAGAAGGCTTGTTGTTCTGGAGCGTATTGGGAATCTGTCCAAACTGTTTTTATTTCCGCTGTGCCAATGTCTGCGCTAAAGGAACAGTCTTCAAGATTTACCTTCGCGCCGTTATCTGGGCAGCGTTGGGTCTGAGGGTCTACTTGGTTGCCATCAGAACACGCCACGTCGAAAACTTGCTCTTTTGGCTTGCCGTCTTCTAACCAGCCTTTGATTATCTGTAGCCGTTGTAGGGGTGCCGATTGTGCATCTTGGGTCGCCCAGATAAGAAAGTTGGGTTGCCCCTCGGCCTTTGCAGTAATTTCAGAGCCCATTGCGGCACCGGACGAGTACGCATTAGCTATGGTATCTGTTTCCAGTTCGAACCCGGCAAAGAAGCGTATGCGAATTCTAGGCCCTGAAGTTGCAAACGTTTCCTTACGTCGAAATGCGTCATAGATCGAATCTCGCGTGTTTGCTTCAGCCCACACACCAGTGAGGCCAGATGCTCCCCAGGTTTCGAAAGCGCCTTGGGTATAATTGCCCTGCTCGGTGGCAACAATTGTAAGCCTGTTAGCTTCGGCAATGGTTTTTTCTTGTTCTGCGCTTAAGGGTACAGAGCCACGGTAGGCAGCGCGACCATCAATTAGAGCTACTTTGGAAAAGTAATTGTCTTCTTCCACTCCGGATGCTGCATTGTGGGTGTCCGATGCGCCTATAAATCCAAATTTGTAGGGGTTAACGGTGTTTTCTTGTTCTAGGACGAGACCGTTTAGTAGTGCTTCTCGTACATAAGAGCCGCTTGGTGCACTAGGTAGTGAGGTTGCTACACGAAAGGGCATGATTTCAAAATCAGCCCACTCGTCAGTGGTGGAGAGTGCAGGGTGAGTTTCACTGGTGCCTTTTATTTGGGTAATTTCCACTAAAGGTTCATTGCGGATGCGTTGACTAAGATAGCTGTCATCCATGGGGTCACCTGCCCAGTCAACTACCTTGAACATCTGGCCATTTGATCCGTTGGAGTTGTGCGGTATCGCTAATGACTCAACGCCCTGAGATCGCAACTCGTCCATCCAAGTCCATAGGTCCTCTGGATCTTGGCTATGAAAGCGCGAGAATGGAATTGATGGCAATTTGTCTGCGCCTCGGAAAATCACATTTCTATGCAAGTTCCCCTGGTCATCTGAAGTTGTAGTGTACTCGTAGGCTACAAATGTAGTGAATTCGTTGGGTGAGTTGTGTCGCTGTGCTGCGCCGACAATATCAGCCCAAGCAGCCTCTGAAGCGTTTTTCAGAAGGTCCGGGTCTAGATCGCCCAACATCAGTTCACCAATAGCTGCGCGTAGATAGCTTGCAAAAGTTTGGCCGCGAGTAGGAATGCTGCCGTCGTTAAGGTTCTCAGGCGCATTTAGGTTGTGCAGCGGCTTATTGATTTCCAGTTGACCTAGTTGGGTAGTCGGATCTGAGCCTTCCTTAAGTGCGCCAAGAAATCCGCCATGATCGGTGATGGCGTAAAAATCCAAAGGACGATTTAGCTGCATCTCATAACCGGACGGATGTTGTATGGCTTGGCCCTTAGCGTAGCGATAGCCGTCATCAGGGGTAGCAATGGTGCCAAAAGCGAATGCGTCAAATGAATAAGCCGTATGCACGTGTAGGTCGCCGAAATATGCCTCGCGATTCCCATTGCTCGCTGGGTTTGGGGTGAAATACTGAGTATTCCCGTCAAAGGCATTTTCTATAAATTCCCGAGCTGCTATTTGGGTTAGACTTGACTGCGGAACTTTGTCGAGTGCCGTTGGAGCGCTTTCTTCCTGGCTACAACCATTGGATACGAGCACTGAGAGCAGAGTTAGAGAGAAAAGCGTCAACTTCATAAAAATTCCAGTGGCTATCGATGATTGGTATTAGTTTATTATATACACTATATATTAAGAGCTCATCAGCAGTTTAAGGAAAGGCTTTGGTTAATTTGGCCGAACTTATTTACTGCCAAGGCAAAGATGGTCAGAACTAATTAAAGCGCCCTAAAGCGCAGTAACTTATAGGCTTTGCACATGCCACAAACCGTTCGGCGCAGACTATCTCCAGAAGATCGCCGCAATCAACTTCTAGATTGCGCGCAACATATTATATTGAGTGATGGTTTGTCGTCGTTGACGATGGAGCTACTGGCAAACAAAGCGAGTGTAAGTAATCCACTAATCTACAAGTACTTTGCTACGCGACTGCAAATTCTCCAAGAGCTTCTGATTCGCGAGTATGGTGCATTTCGCGAGTCGCTTGCCGAGCCTGACAAAAGTACCACTAATTATCGTGACGCCGTCCGACGCTATGTCGACATCAATTTCAGACAGTTTTCAAACGGCGATATTCTAGGCATTTTATTGGGCCAGCCAGATGTGCGCCAAGTGATCCATGAGAAGGAACGCCCGCGCTATGCGCCACATTTTATCAATGAAATGGCTAAGGAGTTTGGTATCCGGCGACGGCTTGCAGAAAAGGTAGTAGTGCTTGCATCTGGAGCGTCGATTGCGGCAGCTGAACATTACGGCAGGTATGGTGGTGATAGAGAGACGCAGATTGACCAGACTGTATCTTTTATATTTGGAGGTATTGAGTCTCTGCTGAAAACTCAAAGCACTGATTGAACGTGTTAGGTTCCAAGTAATGCTGCTAGCGCCGCTTGGGTTTTTGGCATTAATTAGAGCTAGGGAGCAACAGTGGCGATGCCGCAGAATGAGTATCGGAGTCGTTGTTGAGGTCTGGCTTGAAAAAGCGCGGCTGTCACCGGTAGGCGCGTTTCCACCTACCAGCTTCAATCAACCCCGCTTTGTAGAGCTCAGAACTCCTGCTTTAGTGCTAAAGAGCTTTTAAACCAAGGTAGTCTTCATAGTTCTTACGGTAGAAACCTTCAAGTTCTTCTGGCGTTGCACTCACCGCGTCTAAGCTGCGTTCGTAAGCCCCAAAAGGATCTTTGCCGCCTTCAGGGTGTGGATAGTCCGTATTAAACATCAGAATATCTTTGCCTACATTCTTCAGAATCCACCCAGTGTTTTCCGTGTGAAGTGGCGCTACACGAATTTGTCGTTGGAAGTATTCAGATGGTTTCAGCGAAAGTTTCTTAAGATTCTGATCAAATTTGCCGAGTAGAGAAACACCCATATCGAGATTCATTATTGAGGCGGGTACCCAGTTAGCACCTAGCTCAATAATGCCGACTTTGAGCTGAGGAAAGCGTTCAAGTACGCCGTCATAAATCATGCAAGTTAACCAACGCTCAATTGAGTGGTGGACGACAGGCAGGTCTTTCGGCTTGGTTGTTTCGATGTTTCCTATATTGCCTTCAAGTACCCGTTTAACGCCGGTATTCATATAAACAGAAGGCATATTTTGCCCGCTACCAATATGTAAGGTGACCGGTACTCCTGCTTCTTGCAGCATTGCCCAGAGTGGGTCGTAGGCAATATGCGATGGCGCTCGTCCTTCCATAGCATCTGAACCAATCCAAATAGCATTAACACCTAACTCAAGCGCAAGTTTAAGCGATGTCTGTGCAAGCTCCGGATGGCGCAACGACAAGTAGCCAACTGACTTTAAACCTTCATCATCTGCACAAAAGTCTGCCATACCTCTATTGAGTGCGTCACATCCGCCGTAAACCACTTGCATATCTTTAGAGCGCGCGAAGCGGGCTGCGCCAACGGAAGGGAAGATTAGCTGTGACGTAACGCCCATAATTTTACGAGCATCACTGCGCTCGCTCTTTTCCACTGCGCCGTATGCACTCCACATGTTGCGCTTGCCCGGGTGTGCAAAAAGATCGGATTTAAGGGCGTTGGTTAGCTCTGGATCGTCTCCGGCCAGGCGCTTGTTTGCGGCTGCCATTAAAGGATCAAGTTCAGGCATGTCTAAATCGAAGGCACCTGTATCAAGGTTTTCTCGAACGTATTGGCTGGCATAGCTCTCCAACCATCCCCTGCCTTCGATAATGTGGCTGTCAGCATCGTGAATTATTCTGCCTTCTTGATGGGACATGGTGCTTTCCTTTTGAAATTATATAAACACCTTATTATATAGATAATATAATAAGAATCAAAATCTGAGCTAATGTTGAGCTAAGGAATGAGAATTACCGATCAGAGGGTAATGGCATAAGCATCATCAGGTGGGGTTGGAGTATTGCTCTGCTTCTAAGGACTATTTAGGAAGAGCTCTTTAGGAAGAGTTGGGCAAGTGCCGAATCTACATGGCGAGCTGAAGGCGACAATATTCAGGCGAAAATCGGCGAACTAACGACCTGCAAACAAGCCGGCGTTGTGCACCGGCCCTTTTTACAAAACCTACATTCGAGTTAGTCTGATGCCACGTTTTCCATGTTACTCGGTGTAATTTGCACCTGTTTCAAAAACCGATTCTAGATTGATCAGGGCTTTAGCTTCGCCATCAATGATGATGGGTTCGTACTGTGCTTTAGATACTGATCGGTTGATTAGGTTTCTATGTTCTTCGCGCGTGCCTTTACCCGTAACGCCTTTCGGTTCTCCTCGGAGGTATTCACCATCGATAATATTGGCTTTACCCTCTGCCGATATCTTGTAACGATATTTGTAAGACATGTTGTAGCCCTCGCCAAAAGCCATACGCTGAACTTTCTTTGGCGAGCAGTAGGTGTTTCTGCACAAAGTTTCTCTGTCTTCAAACCCCGCCGGCCACACGCGCATCGCGCACTCGCTACCGATACAGGCTAGACAGGCTTTGGCGAAGCGCTCTCTATTTGCAAGAGCCATTTTAAGGCCGCTTTTTGTTAATGCTTTAGCTTCGCAGCTAAACGTAGGCAGGTTCTCTGGAAATTTAGCTGCTGCAAATGTCCACGTCGATGCCATAAGGCCCGCGGCTAGAGCAACAAAAAAGAATGATTTACGCATAACAATTCCTCGCTGCACTTGTTCACTTTGACCGGATTGTTGGGCGACTTTTTTGCTCTCTTGTCGAAGCTTTAATGCCATTGTTATCAGGTGCTTATTTAGTTCCAACAAGTGGAATATGGCTCAAATTGTTCAGCCAAGTCAAATCAGGGTTCTGGTGGTTTTCTGCCTTGAATTAGAGATGAATGTCGACTCAGCCTGAGCACTAATCGATTGAAGTTTGCAGATAAAAATCAATTCCTTAGTGGAATGTATTCGTTTTCAATTATTCCATATACAGAAACCTAGAGCCGTTGTTTAATGCTCGCCGTTGACCAACCTATTCGATTAAACACAACTTGGGACTAAAGAAATGCAACAGCTAACTGCTAATCAAACTGTAACGCCACGTTTCCAGCCTGAAGTTCAGGAAGTGAAGAAAAGCCTACCCTTGCGTAAGGTTGAAGGCACCTTATCCGAATTTGATCGCGCTCGAGAAGCCAGCAAAACTTGGTCCATGGGACAAGATTAACAGCTGCGAAAACGCCCAGTTGCTTGCTTCGGTTAAAGCGACCACTCTCTTCAAAGGCCACCAATCTTGGTGGTCTTGTTCGTTTCGAGTTCAAAAATTCGCACCACCTCTCCTGCCAACCTGTGACGGGTAAGTAAACGCCAAGCAGAAAATTGCGTGTTTGAACTTTGATGTCTTGTAGCAAGCTAAGAGTATGCTTTCACTATGCGGTCTTAGAACTCTCAGTTTTGCACTTTTAGCGTAATCCCATCGCCAGGGTAAAACACCAAGCTTTGTACCCACCTATGCATTAGCATGTGGATCCGAAGTTTTTCACTGTTGCCTAATGAATACACCTAAACCAAGCAAACCCAAGTCATCATGGATTAAAGCAGGTTGGACCAGTGTTCTGCTGATTGCTCTGGCTGCTGCGGTGGGACAGGCATTCGGGCGTTTTGGTTATGGGGTGTTATTGCCCGCCGTGCGCGATGATATGGGTATCAGTAATACTTATGCAGGTCTTGTTGGTGCCGCCAACGTGGGTGCCTATTTATTCGGTACTCTGTTGGTGGCCTGGGCAACTAGCCGCTATTTGCTAATCAACGTGATGCGCCTTGGTCTTGTCCTTGCCACTTTGGGTTTAATGATTGCAGGATTGGCGGGTTCGCCTTGGGTCCTAGCAGTTGGTCTATTTGTGGCAGGTGTTGGTGGGGCGTTTCTATGGATTCCGGCCCCAGTGATTGCCGCAGATGCATTGCCCGTTAAACGTCGTCCGCTAGCTGTAGGCTTGATGAGTTCTGGCATCGGGTTTGGGGTTATGTTCGTTAGTATTTTGAGTGGGGCACTGCGTCCCATACAAGGCGATAGTGCGTGGTCTAGCGTATACCAAATTCAATTTTTCATTGGCTTGGTAATACTCATAGCGATATTGGTGGCTGTACGTCACAAGCAAGCTGCGCCCACAGGTGGCGCGGGTATAGGCGGGTTTGCTGCTCTAAGACGTATGCCCGGCTGGTTGCCTCATGTTGTTGCCTATTCCACATTCGGTTTTATGTACTTACTTATCTTGGGGTTTTTAACCACCAGATTAGAAGATGACAGTATGTGGAGTTCTACGGACGCCGCGTTTGCGTTCACGCTAGTTGGTTTCACAATGATTTTTGGTGGTCCCACGTTTATCACCTTGGCGCAACGCATAGGTGTACGCTTAACTTTGGCTACAACATTTGCCCTTTGGCCAATTTTTGTCGGCATTATTCTCACTGGTTATCCAATTCCTGTATTTCTTGCCTGTGCTGGGATTGGTTTTTTATTCGGCGCAATTCCAACGCTCATGACGTTATATGTAGTGGAAAACACAACGGCTCAAGACTACGGCCCTAGCTTTGCTGCAGCCACATTGGCTTTTGGTATTGCGCAAACAATATCTCCACCGATAGGAGGCTTCATTGCGGACCTCTCTGGTTCATTTACCTATGTATTTCTTCTCGCAGCTCTTATGAGTGTTGTAGGTCTAGTTGCGGCGCTGAGGTTGCCTCAGCATCTGGAGAAGTAAGTTAGGAACAAAGCACAAAGTTGATGCTTTGCGCAGCCTATAGCAGGTCCACTTCACTTTTATCTTGCCGACGGGAAACCAGCGCAACAAAAGATCGGCCTATTATGCCAAGCAACTTATACAGTATAAAAGTGTAAAGGTGGGTTGCTGAATAACCGAATAACCGAATAACTAGAAGTCATCATCGAAGGAGAATTTTTATGAAACTGCATTTAGTGGTTTTTTTTGCGCTTGTAGGTCCGCTGTTATTCGGCTGCGGTGATGCTGGAAAACCAGACGAAGAGGCCGATAACTCTGGTAACGCGCTCGCGACACGTGCCGGCGCTCCGTTGTTTGATGATATGGGCGCTTTTTCTATGCCTATAACCACAGCGGATGCCAACGCGCAAAAGTACTTTGACCAAGGCATGGTATTGGCATTTGCCTTTAACCATGCTGAGTCAATTCGCAGTTTCAAAGCGGCGCAAACTTTGGATCCTAAGTGCGCTATGTGTTTTTGGGGTGAGGCTTTAGCCACTGGCCCCAATATCAATGTCACGAGTAAGGGCAAGGTGATTATGTCTGCGCAGGAGCGGCTAAATGCTTTTGCGGCCTTGCAGCAAGCCATTGCGCTTAAGAGTGGCGCTAGTGCTCGGGAACAGGACTATATTGAAGCTTTGTCTGCGCGTTATAACGGCGATGTGGATAGTGCGCGTAATTCATTAGATCTTGCATGGGCTGAGGCCATGGGTGAATTGGCTGCCAAATATCCAGCAGATATGAATGCTGCGGCTATTTACGCAGAGGCATTGATGAACACCATGCCGTGGAACTATTGGTCGGACGATGGAATTGCCAAGCCTGAAACGTCAGCAGTTATTGCGAGTTTAGAAAAAGTGATAGCGACTGAGCCTGATCATCCACTGGCACTTCACCTTTATATACATGCGTTAGAAGCTTCGTCTGATCCAGCTCGTGCTGAGGCTGCAGCAGACCGGCTGCTAAACTTGGTGCCCGGCGCAGGGCACTTGGTCCATATGCCATCACATATCTTTTTTCGTATAGGTCGGTACAACGATGCGGCCCAGGCGAACCTTCGGGCTGCTGAAGTAGATGAAGCCTATATCGCCGCATGTAATGCTCAAGGGTTTTATCCTGCGGCTTATTATCCACATAACATCCACTTTCTCTGGTCTGCTTCTACCATGCAGGGCCAGAGTGCCCTGAGTATTGATAGTGCGCGCCGCGTAGTGGCGAACGTTCGCGTCGAGCAGGTTAAGGCTTTTCCTACTATAGAATTTTTCCGCACTGTGCCCTTGCTGTCTCTTGTACGATTTGCAAAGTGGGATGCAATCCTTGCTGAACCACAGCCGCATGAAGGGTTTATGTTCGCGCGATCCGTTTGGCATTATGCTCGAGGGGTAGCTTATGCAGCGAAAGGGCAGACGGACGCGGCTAAGGCAGAGTTAGCATTGCTCGAACCCCTAAAGGACGATGTATCTGTGCGGTTTTTAGATAGTCGAGACTATCCAGGTTCGGCATTGGTGGGCATTGCAATTCACTTATTGCATGGTGAAATAGCCTATCGAGCTGGTGAGTTCGGCAGTGCTGCGGGACATTTTGAGCAAGCGGTTTTAGCCCAGGACCAGCTTCCTTACACCGAACCACCATTTTGGTATTACCCGACCAGACAATCTCTAGGCGCGGCCCTTTTCGCTGATGGTAAGCACGTAGAAGCCGAGCAGGTATTCAAAAAAGATCTTCAGCAATATCCGCACAATGGATGGTCGATGTTTGGTTTGGCGCAAAGCTTAACCGCTCAAGGCAAGACTGCAGAAGCCGCCAAGGCGAGGATGCATTTTGAAACTATTTGGCAGTTTGCAGATGTTGAATTGACCGCCTCAATTCTCTAAGACATTAGCGATATCGGTTAAGCTTAAGTTTAAACGTAAAAAGGCCTGCAATTGCAGGCTTTTTAATGTTCGGCTGCCAGCAGGAGGCTAAGTTTATGTTTTTGAGCTAGGCATTAGTTAGCTGGACCCAAGATACCTCAACGCTGCCGGATTCCGCGGCAACAAATGCGGTCATTCCGGTGATGGTTACGCTCAGTGACAGTGTTCTTTTTGTCAGCTTGGCTAGCTCACAGATCTGTTCCCATTGAAATTGATAAACATGCGCACCACAGTTCTCTATCTCACCTTGTGCCTGAGACCACCAAACGTTGGACTTCGTGTTAAAAGAGTAGACTTTTACTTCTTTCGCAATCGTGCTGGCTTTACGAACGCGCTCAGCACTGGGTTCACCTACCTCAATCCATTTGAGGGTTATGCCATCTAAGCTGCTTTGCAACAAGTCAGGCTCCTCCGTGTTACTCAGCCCCGTAGTGAAATCCAAACCTTCGCTCACGTTTAGGCAGTAGGCGAGTAAGCGCACCATCATGCGCTCTATGGTCTCGGATGGGTGTTGTGCAACAGTGAGGTTAAGGCTTTCATAGCGGCCCTCATCAATATCAGATAAGTCGATACTGAATTTATAGATTGTTGGTTTGAGGGCCATAGCTGCCTGATTGAAAAACTTTGGTGCAGTCTACTCAATTGAGCTGGATATAGCTTGGAGTTCCCAGCCAGGTTCAAACTATGGTGCCTTTCTAGGTGTCATGGCTAACACAACAATTAGGCTGGCTGTATCGAATCTGTACTGATAAGTTCACCTTTTAAAGAACTGTCCAATTTATAGGAGCACGCATGAATAAGTTTTATATAGCTGTCTTGGTTGGCCTGCTCTCTAGTGGTTGCGCAGAGTACTTGCCCATTTCGAGCGGTGCACTTAAGGGCGTTGTAGCCTCAATTCCTCAGCAGTGGGAGGGGGTCGCGGATGATAAAATAGTCCAATTCGAGACTCAGGCTGGCGAGGCTTATTCTGTCAATCTTTGGGTGGTCGAAGTGTCGGGATTCTTACATGTATTTGCGGGGGATAATCGCGCAAATTGGGTTGAAGATATTGAGCAAAATGCAAATGTTCGGTTGCGTGCGGGCAACGAAATTTATGAGCTTGAGGCTCAAAGAGTCAGTGATGCTGACGTCTTCGAGCGGTTTGCTCAGGCATGGGAGGCCAAATACGGCAGCCGACCTAGAAACGAGAATGTCACGGAAACTTACTTATATCGTTTGCAGGCGCGTAGGGCTTAGTTGCTCAATCCCTTAAAGTTCGGTGGCCTTTTTTCGATAAATGCGCTGATGGCTTCATGGTGCTCGGGGCTCTTATAGCATTCAGCCAGCGCTGTGAGCTCGCGTTTTTGGACCAGCTTTATATCAGACTCGGCCATATTCTGCGTAACCAACTCTTTTACTTTGCCCAATGTGCCGGACGGATTTTCGCCGATTCGTTTGGCTAACTTCAATGCGTTGGGTAAAAGTGATTTTTGGCTTTCGACTAATTCGTCGACTAAACCAATGCGTTGGGCTTCAACTGCGTCTATCGTTTCACCAGTAAGCATCATTCTATTCGCTAAACCGAAACCTGCGCGAGCTACCAGATAATATGAACTTGCTAGTTCAGGCACTACGCCCATCTTTACAAAGCGTGCACTGAATTTAGCCTCTGGTGCCGCCATAATGAAATCACATGGCAGAATTTGCGTGAGGCCAACGCCAACCGCAGCACCGTTTACAGCAGCGATAATCGGCTTCGCAGCGCGGACCAGTCCGACCCAATCTCTGGGCGCCTCATTATCCGAAGAGTCATTAGACTTGGCTTGCTGTTGGAATAGGTCTTTTATATCCGCTCCGGCACAAAAGCCACGACCAGCACCGGTAATGATAAATACATCTATTTCGTCATCTTTATTGCCTGTTTCAATCGCGTGCTGCATTTCCGCACCCATTTTATAGGTCCAAGCGTTTAGTCGATCGGGACGATTCATTGTGATTGTCATCACACCATCGTTCAGCTCGGTCAAAATTGTTTCATAGTTAGATGCGTTCATTGGTTTCTCCCTTGCCTAAGTTTTTCTTGCTGCCTACACATTCCCCAAGGTAGGCGAACTAATCCTCTCCCATTGTTTATCACTTTGTAATCTGCTCTACAATGTTTGACGATAGCAGTCGCCGGTGTCGCTAACGTGGCACAGTCTGGGATGCTCGCTTTAAGAATTTCTAACGCGCTAAATTTTACCACCAACAAGAGAAACCGTGATGTCGGTATTAGATCAACATAGATACATTTCCATAGCGACAAAAAAGCATGATGGTAGTTGGGTGTGGACCCCTGTTTGGTTTGCCTTTCATGCTGGCGCCTATTATTTGTTTTCGGCTGGTGCCGCGGGCAAGGTTAAGCGAATAAGGAACTATGAAGTTGTCCAGTTGGCACCTTGTACCGCCTCTGGAAAAATTCTTGGTAGCAGCGTGAATGGCAAGGCTTGGCTTGAAGCTGATGAGGCTGATGCTAGCGCAGCTTATGCGGCGCTGAGAGACAAGTATGGTTGGCAGATGAGTATGTTGGATTTCTTCAGCAAACTCAGCGGCAACTATGTAAAACGGCAGTTGATCGGATTTTCGGTAAGCACCGAGGAGGGTTGAAGTTCTTCCATTGTCTCTTTCACATTATCTGCACTGAATTCAGCGAGCGCACTTTGCATATCCTTGTAGGCAATTGTCGTTTGTTCGATGTCTGAAGGCACATGCCCGTGCTCATCCATGCCCTTCACCTAGGCTGGCAGGGCAGCGATTCCTCCATAAAAGGCACTTACGAAATGATCGCTTGTGCTGTTATGCAGGTCTTTCTCCTTTAACAATGACACGGTGCATATGACGCCTATGGCCCTCATAGTCGTTAAGTGCATGGTGAAAGACACAGCGGTTATCCCACATAGCCAAAGTACCTGGAGTCCAGTGAAACCGCGTAACGTACTCTTCTTGAGTTAAGTGCGCGGTTAAGAATTTGAAGATTGCTAGACTCTCGGTTCTCGTCCACCCCTTTATATTTAATGTGTGAGGAATGCTGCAATAAATACTCTTGTTGCCAGTTTCCGCGTGAGTGCGGATGATTGGGTGTTCCACCTCAGATTCTGCAAAGGTGGCATCACCGCCGTAAGCCGCGCCAAGGTTTTTCTCGGCCTCTGAGCTTTTATAATCGCCTTTTTCACCGTGTACCAATTTTGGTGAAAAGACGCCTGTTTGTTGTTCCAGCATCTCCCGCAACGCCGGGCTCAAATGGCTGTACGAGGTGGTTGCGTCTGCGAATAAGGTATCACCACCCACGTCTGGCACCTCAACTGCATACAGGAGTGTCGCCTTGGGCGGAGTGAGTTGATAAGAAGTGTCGGTATGCCAGCCACCGCCAAAGTTCATTTTTGCGTCGACTTCCTTAATGATCGGAATAACGTGGGGGCTAGCCTCTAACGCCTGCATAAATGGATATTTATCTAGCTCGCCGAAATTTGCTGCAAAGTTTGCTTGAGCCTCTGGTGATAGATTTTGTCCGCGAAAAAACAATACATGATGCGCCAGCCATGCCTGATGTATTTCAGCGATTACGTCGGCTGGCAGTTGCTCGGATAAGTCCACTCCTGATACTTCGGCACCCACAGCGCCTATACTCGCATCTACCTCGATATATTCGTATGACATAACAATTCCTCCTCTGCCTACTTTTATATCACGACCTGCTAAGAAAGATAGTGCGGGATGTGAGTGCAGAAACTTTGCGCTAGAGTGTGTGGTCAGAGGGTCTATTGAGGAGAAGGTTAATGGCAGCTACAACTAAGCAAGTTACAGTTTTTAATGGTGACGATGCGTCACCGGAAGTAATGGTGCCAGTGGTAGATATTCTTAAGTCTATGGACCTGGATATAGAGTTCAGTTACCCGCTCATTGGAACCGCTGCAATGGCAGCCAGTGGCGCTTTTTTCCCCGCTGAAGCTAAGGCCGCCATAGATAACGCCGACGCAACTTTTTTTGGTTCTACCAGCGGTGATAGCACGGCTGCGCTATTCTATTTGCGTTGGGGCAAGCAGACTTTTGCAAACGTGCGCCCATGTAAGTGGATGCCAGGATTTAATTCTCCTATGGCAAGCCCGCAAGGTATCGATTTTGCCATTGTGCGAGAAAACCTTGAGGACCTCTACTTAGGGCTGGAAGGTGATATCGATGACCTTGCAGCTCTGAACTTTTTCTCCCCCCATGCACGAGCCAATATTGGCGATCTCGGCCCCGGCAAATATGCCATTAAAGCGATTACCGAAGCAGGCTCTGAACGAGTTATTCGGCATGCCTTTGAACTTGCTCGACAGCGCAATGGTCAGCGTAAAGTTACGGTGACTTGTAAATACAATATGCTCAATGTATCTGATGGTTTATTTTTAGAGATCGGTCAGAGCATTGCTAAAGAGTACTCTGATATCGCTTTTGAGCATTTTATTGTAGACGACTTCCTTTGTCGGATGATTTCCAACCCCCATGATTTAGATGTAGTGGTGATGCCAAATTTGTATGGCGACATTATGTCTGACGGCTCGGCAGGTTTGATCGGCGGGTTAGGATTGGCTCCCTCTGGTTGTTACGGTGCAGATTATGCTTATTTTGAATCTGCTCACGGTACCGCCCCGGATATTGCTGGGAAGAATATTATCAACCCAACGGCCACTTTATTGTCGGCAGTTATGCTGCTGGAGTATTTGGGTTTTGCTGACGGTGCTGCAAGGTTAGAGGGCGCGGTGAAAGAGGTTTATGCTCAAGGGTTGGCATTAACGAAAGATCAGGGTGGCAATTCCAGTACAACTGAATTTTGTCAGGCGGTTGGTGACCAGCTCAAAGCCTGATGTTTGGCTTTTCTGCATTGGATCTAAGTGTTGGTGGTAGGCATGGGCTTTGGCGCAATTTAAGCTTTAGCCAAGGCTTTTGGCCAAGGCTTTTGGCCAAGGCTCAGGGCAAAAAGTTGACGGGGCTTACTCTTGAGGCCGCTATTCGATCTCTCTTGGCGCTTCATCGGCAATGCCTACGTGGAGCATGGGTGATGCATCTATATTCTCCGCGTTCATCATGCCAGCTACTCTTTGAAGTGACGCAACAATCATAGATTTTTCCCATTCTTCTAATTTTTCGAACGCGGTACTAAACACGTCTTGCAGGGGCTTAGGCGCGGTGGCGATTTTTGACTCACCTTCTTCAGTTAGCGTGGCGTGCACCACTCGCTTGTCCGAATGGCTTCTGTGTCGCGCAACCAAACCTCTACTTTCAAGACGATCAAGAATATTGGTCACGGTAGCCTGACTCAGGCTTACCTTGGTCGATAGTTTAGAAATTGCCACCGCGCCGAGTTCTTGAATGGCTTGTAATACCAACAGCTGGGGTGCTGTTAGTCCTGACTTTTTGCTCAGTTGTCTTGAGTATAAGTCGGTCGCTCGAATTATTTGCCTAATCGTAATAAGGACTTCTATTTCTTGGCTCAGAGGTTTTACTCCTAAGTGTTGCCTAATTTAAGTGGTAGTTGCGTCACATACTCTCGCAGAGCCATTGTTTTGACCCTGCCGCTAAATTCCGCAGATTAGATCACGCAATGCTTCATGGGTAAAAGGCTAGTACGAAAATTGTGATGATCGGTAGCTTTTTTCTTAGAGTAGGTGGTGTTTTGCCTATTTTGTTCGTCGTTTTGTCAATGGATTCATATGTACTATAAGTAATTTTTTCGGACCCTACGCTATGTTTATTTCAGTTTTATGGAATATTTGCTGGGTTTTGTTATATAGTAGTCTGCTTTAGTGGGTGAAATCGCTTTATTTCTTTAGTCCACTAAACATATGTATAGTAAGAAATTGGCAAGATTTTTGATGTCTGAGACTATTAAGAAAATTACTACAAGGGGTGAGATTTGAAATTTCAACGAAGCAAGATTAACCAGGCCGTGATGTCAGCCATAGTGTCGATGACAGCGGTTCACGCTGGCGCCGATCAGGGCGTCATCGAAGAAGTTGTGGTTACTGCAACCAAAAGATCAGCGAGCATGCAGGATGTGGCAATTGCTGTTCAGGCTATGACTGAAAACACGCTGAAAGAGCAAAACGTTACTAGCTTTGAAGACTATGTGAAATTTCTTCCAAGTGTAAATGCGGGTGGTCGTGGTCCTGGCCAGAACGAAATTTATATCCGTGGCGCGGCAGTTGATGCGATTAACATCTCAGTTGCTGAATCGCAGGGTTCCGCACCAAACGTTGCTCTTTATCTGGACGAACAGCCGGTAACTGCCGGTGGTCGTAACTTAGATGTATATGTAACTGATATGGAGCGTATCGAAGTACTTCCTGGACCTCAGGGAACACTTTATGGTGCTAGCTCACAAGCGGGTACAGTTCGCTTGATCACCAATAAGCCAATTATCGACGAACTTGCAGCCAGCGTATCCGCAGGGTACTCGAACACCTCCGGTGGTGAAGCGAGCAATAAAGTTGAAGCAATGATCAATATTCCAGTTATAGACGGCAAGCTGGCGTTTCGTGCCGCGGTCTATAGCGATAATAAAGGTGGATACATCGATAATGTTGAATCTACTTTCACTGCTAACCCTGCGCTGAACCCTGCTTACCCAGGCGCTTCGGTAGATTTTGACGAAGGCCATGTGTTTGGTAATGGAACTGTAGTTGGGCCTGGTGGCGTGACTATTCCGGTTAACTACACTACAGCATCAAGCTCGGCTTTGGTCGAAGACGATTTTAATGATGCGTCTTATCAGGGCATGCGTTTAGGCGCTAAGTACCTCATTAACGACAACTGGTCGGCTTTGGTTCAGTTTAACCAGCAATCGTTAAAGACCCAGGGTGTTTTCGATTACGACGAAGCTTTGGGCGACCTGAAGGTTGCGCGTTTCACTGAAGATTCGCTGGAAGACGAATTCACTCAGTTTGCATGGACTTTAGAGGGCCGTGCTGGTGCCTTGGACCTAGTGTATACCGGTGCGTTCTTGGACCGTGAAGTCTCGCAGCGTTTGGACTATACGGGTTACTCTAATATTGGTGCTTTTATTCCAGGGTATCAGTGCGAATACCTAACTGGTACTTACTACCACGGGCTTAATGTTGGTCAGGCGAACTATAGCTGGGATCCTACGTTAGGGGGAAATACTGGCGTTATTGAATGTGGAAATCCTGCTAATAACTTCAATGCAGAAAATGAAAACACTCGTATGACTCATGAGTTCCGCGTGTCTACTGATCCAGATAACGCTGCCCGCTTTACTGGTGGCATATTTTATGAGGATGCGGAAATACTTCACGTAGGTAATTTCAACTATTTGGGGCCAGCAGAGGCTGGATTTACGCCGATTGATATTAACCTCAATTCTTCATTGGATGGCGCCGATGCTAACGCCCGTGGCTTAGTCAACGCAGCAACTCAGTTCCGTAACGATAACCATCGTAACGAGGAACAAATGGCAGTGTTTGGTGAGCTTTCTTACGATCTTACGGAAAATCTCACAGTTGCCGGTTCTGCGAGATACTATGATCTGGAGTATGGTTTTACCGGTTATGGCGCATGGCGCTACGGAAACCGCCCCCTCTTTGTGGATGATGCTGATCCCACAAACGATGTGATTCCTAACGTTACCGGTGGTCGAGACTATGGACAGAAGTTCAATGTTCTGCAGCCAATTAGTACCACTGATACGATTACTAAATTTACCGTGACCTGGACACCCAACGAAGATATGTTGCTCTACGTAACATCTTCAGAGGGTTATCGACCGCCTGGGTTCAATCGTGGTGCTGCGCAGAAGGGCACTTATAGCCCTGGTACGGAATGTGCCCCAGTGGCAGCAAACGCAGTGAACGGTTTCCCGGGGTATTGCCTGCCATACAAGTTTGATTCCGATACGCTTGAAAACTTAGAGCTAGGTTGGAAGATGACCTTGTTAGATGGGAAAATGCGTTTGAATGGGTCTCTTTATCAAATTGATTGGGAGGATATTCAGGTTTCTCAGTTTGACTCTCAGAACATCTCTATTTTTACTATTGTAGACAATGGTGGTGATGCCGAAATTAATGGTATTGAAATGGACATGGTTTGGGCAATCAGCGATAACCTAACACTGTTTGGCGCAATGTCTTACAACGAGACAGAGCTGGTCCGAGTTGATCCTGGTTTCTCTTTTGTGGTTCAGGACGAAGGTCGCCCTCTACCGTTAACGCCTGAGTTACAAGGTAATCTGCGTGCACGTTACTACTGGGATATGTCTGGCGGAAAAGAAGGCTTCTGGCAGCTTGGTGCTAAGTACGCTGATGAAGCATTGAACTCTATTGTTGATACAACAACTGAGCCAAACACTATGCAGGATAGCTATATCATTGTGGACGCCTCCGTGGGTTTAACCACTGATACCGGGTGGGGTATTGAGTTATACGTCAACAACCTGACCGATGAGCGTGCTCAGCTGCACATCAACCGTCAGGATTTCCTTGAAAGAACTACTACCAACCGTCCTCGCACGATCGGTATGCGTTTCAGTTATGATTTTAATGAGTAGTTAAAATTCTCTAACTCGAAGAAGGGAGAAAGGCGAGCTTAGGCTCGCCTTTCTTGTTTTAGGGGTATCACTCTATAATTAGGCGACTGTAAATCTATCGACAAACCAAGTAACGGGAAATAATATGTCTGGCAGTAACCATACCCATCAAAGTGATGATCCATCAAAGCTCTCATTGGATGCAGCCGCAGACTACCTGTCTCACGGTAAGGCAAAGGTTCAGGCTGGGGAATTCGCTGAAGCCGAGGTTTCTTTAGCGCGCTTGCTTGGTGACTATCCTAATCACTCAGAGGCGCTGTATCTCACCTCAGTGGCTCAGAGATTTTGCGAAAACTATGATCGTGCATTGAGCACTCTGCAAAAGCTTATAGACATAGAGCCAACCTACGGTCGTGCTTGGCAAGAACGCGGTCATATTTTTATGTCGCGCAACAACATTCTCGAAGCTCGAAGCGCCTTTCAACAGGCGGTAACACTTAACAGCAGCTTAATAGCCAGCTGGCGGATGCTGATGCTGCTGGTAGATTCGAAGCTTGATCACAAAGCCCACGAGTATTATAAAGATCAATATCAGCGTCTTGCTGCCCTCCCGCCCGAGCTTCTTGGTGTCAGGAATATGATGGAAGAGGGTAAATTATCAAAAGCCGAACAGCTGTGTCGGAATTTCTTACAGAAGAACCCTAAAAATATTGAGGGCATGCGCCTTCTGGCGGATTTGGGCGTTAAGACCAACGTGCTAGACGATGCCGAATTTATTCTCGAGAGCGCGCTGGTCTATGAGCCTGATAATAGGTTAGTGCGCTTTGACTATATGAATGTGCTGTACAAGCGGCAGAAATTCGAGCTTTGTATGGAGCAGGCGCAAGTTTTATTAGACGCCGAGCCTGAAAATCGTCAATACCGTTTCGCTTACGCAAATCAATGTGTTGCGGTAGGTAGGTTCGAAGAAGCGTTGGCGCTTTATGATGAGTTTGTGGCCGCTGATCCTGATGCCGCTCCAGCCCATTTGCTGCGAGGCCATACGTTGAAGACCGTCGGCCGGGTAGAGGAGGCGGTTGAGGCTTATCGATCTGTCTATCGCGCTAGGCCAGATTTTGGTGATGCATTTTGGAGTCTAGCCAACCTCAAGACCTACCAGTTCGACAGTACAGAAATAGAACATATGCGAGAGCATCAGCAATCTGATGCAACCGCCTTAGAGGACAAAATCCATTTTAGCTTTGCGCTTGGCAAAGCTATGGAAGACGCTGAAGACTATGCTGCGTCTGCAAAATATTACTTGCTCGGCAATGAGTTGAAAAAAGAGCAGACTCAATACGATAAAGAAAGAATGAGCTATAAGTTAGAGCTACAGCAGAAGTTTTGTACTACTGAGCTTTTCCAAAATTTTGGCAATTCTGGTTGCCTAGCTCCAGACCCGATTTTTATAGTTGGGTTACCAAGGGCCGGCTCCACTTTGTTGGAGCAGATTTTAGCCTCCCACTCCATGGTAGACGGTACGTTAGAACTCAATAACATTCCCGCGATTGCGCATCGGTTGAATGGCCGTCGCACTGTTAATGAAGAGCCAAGATACCCGCAGGTTTTAGAAAAACTGACACCCGAGATCGCCCAGCGATTAGGTCAGACTTATATCGATGAAACCCAAGTACACCGTGAAGGCGCACCGTTTTTTATTGATAAAATGCCCAATAACTTCCGCGATATTGGGCTTATCAAAATGATATTACCCAATGCCAAAATTATAGACGCGCGCCGTCACCCAATGTCTTGTTGCTTTAGTGGGTTTAAACAATTGTTTTTTGAGGGGCAAGAGTTCACCTATGGCTTGGAAGAGGTGGGTGCTTACTATCGCAATTATGTTGAGCTGATGGATCATTGGGATGACGTTTTACCGGCTTTTGTATTACGCGTGCAGCACGAAGATGTGGTGGATGACTTAGAGGGTCAGGTGCGACGCATGCTAGACTTCTGCGGCTTACCTTTTGAACAAAGTTGCGTGGATTTTCACGAAAACAAGCGCAGTGTTCGTACGCCCAGCGCAGAGCAAGTTCGCCAACCCATATTCCGCACAGCTCTAGACGCTTGGCAAAATTACGAGCAATGGCTTGGCCCTTTGAAGCAATCTTTGGGCGAAGATGTGCGTGGCCGCTTCGGTATAGAGTGAGCCTTGAATTCGGGCTTGTTTGCAGATGAGGTTACTAAATTTTGAGGTGGTATATGCCAAGACACTCTGAAATTTTTGCTAGTCTTCTAGCTAGCGTTCTAATATTTAGCATTTGTTCACCCAACGTTTTTGCGTTATCCGAGGGCAAAGAGGGCAAAGAGAGCAAAGACAGCAAAGAATATAAAGAAAGTGCGCAAGACCAATATGTCGTTATGTTGTCGTTAGATGGCTTTCGTCACGACTATTTGGCAAAGTACGATGCGCCAAATCTAGCAAAAGTTGCCGCGACAGGTGTCACATCTAGAGGCCTGATACCCGGCTTTCCAACTAGCACCTTCCCGAACCATTACAGTATTGTTACCGGCCTATACCCAGGAAATCATGGGCTAATTGGTAATAGTTTCTATGATCGACAGCGTGCACAAAAGTACACGATGAAAAATTCTAATGCTGTTACGGATGGGTCTTGGTATGGCGGATTACCTTTGTGGCAGGCGATTCAACAGGCGGGTATGCCCACTGCTAGTTTCTTTTGGGTGGGCAGCGAAGCGGATATTCAAGGCGCGTATCCAACATTTTACGAGCGTTATAGTGGGCGGGTGCCAAACTCTCAACGGGTTGCAAAAACGCTAGAGTGGTTGCGTTTGCCTCAAGCCCAACGGCCGCGTTTCCTGACACTCTATTTTTCTACTGTAGATAGTGCAGGGCATAACCATGGTCCAGACTCCAAACAAGTGCGTAATGCGATAAAGGCAGTGGATAAGCAGGTTGGGGTTTTACTGGAAGGTCTTGCGCAATTAGATTTGCCAGTGAATTTGTTCATCACTTCCGATCATGGCATGAGTTCAGTGGCGCCGGAAAAAGTGGTTTACCTCGATGACCATATTGATTTGCAGCAATGGCGTGGCAAGTCGAAGCTTGTTCCAGGGGGCGCTCTGGCCTATTTTTATAGCCCTGATGAAAGTCTCGTAGTGCGGACCTATGAAAAGTTGCGCAGTGTGGTGAATGTTAAAGCCTTCAAGGCCCCTGAATTTCCTGACGCATTTCATTTCTCGCCGAGTGATCCGCGCACTCCAGATTTAGTTTTGGTCGCTGAGAGCAACGGATATATCGGGCTGCGTCGTGCAAAGGATAAAGGTCGAGTGGTTAAGGGTGCACACGGCTACATGGCGAAAAATAACGTGGATATGCAGGGTGTGTTAATGGCGACCGGGCCGAGTTTGAAGTCAGGTTTGGTTTTGCCTGCTGTGGAAAACGTGCACATTTACCCATTGATTATGCACATACTTGACGCGCCAATAACCACCCAAATTGATGGCAAGCTTGCCGCGCTCTCGTCCGCCCTCAAGTCCGCAGAGTAACAGCCGGCTTATGCGTTGAAGCGCATGGACAAATCTAATGGGTCGACGCTTTTGGTAAGATCGCCACTGGATATAAAGTCTACGCCGGTAGCAGCAATTTTACTGATGGTATCTGCCTCGATGCCGCCAGAGGCTTCAAGTAAAATTTTACCTGCACTGCGTCTTACCGCCTCTTTTGTATCATCTATAGAAAAATTATCGACGAGGGCTATATCTGCCCCAGCATTAGTTGCTTGATCTAGTTCCTCTAAAGTTTCTACTTCTACTTCAATGGTTTTGCCCGGATGCGAGGCTTGAGCTAATTTAATCGCTGCAGAAATTCCGCCAGCTGCGGCGACATGATTTTCTTTCAGTAAGAATGCGTCAAAGAGCCCAATTCGATGATTACTGCCGCCGCCGCAGCGTACTGCATGTTTCTGAGCTAGGCGCAAACCCGGTACGGTTTTGCGGGTATCTAGAAGTTGCGTTTTGTAACTCTCAATCAGCCTAACAAAGCGTGCAGTGCGGGTCGCAGTTCCAGAAAGTAATTGCACAAAGTTCAGCATTGTCCTCTCTACAGTTAGCAAACTGCGTGCGCTACCGGTAAGGGTGAACAGTACTTGGTTTGCTGTCAGAGTGTCTGCGTCGGCAACATGCCATTCTATGGCAATGTCCTGATCTACCTGATAGATAGTTTCATCTACCCAAGCTTTGCCACAAAAGACGCCATTCTCACGAGTGATCACTGTGGCGCTTGCTTGTTGATCTTGGGCAATAAGGCTGGCAGAAATGTCACCGCTACCAACATCTTCAGTCAGGGCCGCCGCCACATTTTTTTTCACTTCGTCGGCTAAAGATTGTGGATCTAATTGGTTGTGCATAAACGGGCCTACCTAAATGTCGGAGTCAAATTCTCGACGGTATTCTGCGCAATGCCGCTGCTAAAGTAAATTTCGAGACGGTAAAGAAAAACTGTTCATTACAAAGTGGTCGCAGCAGTGTAAGCTGAAGGCGTGACAGGAATTATAAAATGATGGCAAAAAATCATCATCGCTTACCCAGCGCTAACTGGACCTCAAGTCCAAACAGCGCGCCGCGCCCTGATAATTGTTTGCCGGAACTCATTGTAGTGCACTGCGTTTCTTTGCCGGAAGGGCAATACGCAACAGGTGCTCCTGAACGATTGTTCTTAGATCAACTAGATATAACCGAGCATCCGAGTTTTCATGATCTTGAAGGCGTGCACGTAGCGCCGCATTTGTTTATTGATCGCTTGGGCAATATTCAGCAGTTTGTCGGCTTCGATCATCAAGCTTGGCACGCTGGCGTTTCCAGTTGGCAGCATAGAAGTGGCTGTAATAGGTACAGTATTGGCATCGAACTGGAAGGAACTGTCAATTCGCCCTTTACTCAGGCTCAGTATCGTGTGTTGACTGCCATTTGTCGCTGGCTGCTTGCGAGGTATCCAAGTATTGGTTTTGATGCAATTGTAGGTCATATGGAAATTGCCCCCGCGCGTAAGAGCGATCCTGGTATAGGGTTTGACTGGAACCTGCTTTTTCAAGGGCTGTATTCAAACATCGTAAATTCTCCCTAGGTATTTAATAAAGGAATTATAGGTATATGCATTCACAGGATCGGTTGGAGCAGCAGGCTAAACTCGATGTGGAAGAAATACAGGAATGGGTAGACGCTCTAGAGGGTGTTCTAAAGCGCGATGGTGTTGCGGGTGCAACCCAGTTGCTTCGTACCCTCTCAGCGGAACTAACAAAGACCGGTGCAAGTTTGCCGTACAAGGTGACTACACCTTATCGCAACACTATTCCGACCTCTCAAGAAGCGTTTATGCCAGGCAACCTGTTCATGGAACGCCGTATTCGCAGCTTGATTCGTTGGAACGCACTGGCCATGGTGGTTCGAGCAAATCGTCGCCCTGGAGATTTGGGTGGACACATTTCCAGCTTTGCCTCTTCAGCTACTTTGTATGATGTAGGTTTTAATTATTTTTTTAAGGCGCCTAATGCGGATCAAACTAAAACGCATTCTACGGCAGGGGACCTTATTTACTTTCAAGGTCACGCCGCACCAGGTATTTATGCGCGGTCGTTTCTGGAAGGCCGTCTCTCAGAAGATCAGTTGGACAATTTTCGCCGTGAAGTCGATGGCGAAGGCTTAGCGTCCTATCCGCACCCCTGGCTCATGCCCGATTACTGGCAGTTTCCAACAGTTTCTATGGGTCTTGGACCTTTGCAAGCTATATACCAAGCGCATGTCATGAAATATCTAGACAGTCGTGGTTTAGTGGAAATGGGCGATCGCAAAGTCTGGGCATTTTTAGGTGATGGCGAATGTGACGAGCCAGAATCTCTAGGTGCATTGTCTCTAGCCGGTCGCGAAAAACTCGATAACCTAATTTTTGTAGTGAATTGTAATCTGCAAAGACTCGACGGCCCCGTGCGTGGTAACGGCAAAATTATCCAAGAGTTAGAAGGTTACTTCAGAGGCGCCGAGTGGAATGTGCTCAAAGTTGTCTGGGGCCGACTATGGGATCCAATACTAGAAAAAGACAAACACGGCTTACTGCAAAGCCAACTCGACAAAATTGTCGACGGGGAGTATCAGAACTTCAAGGCGAAAGGTGGTGGCTACGTTCGAGATAAACTCTTTGGGCAGCATCCAGAATTGTTAAAAATGGTAGAACATCTTACTGATGAAGATATCTATCGGCTTAATCGAGGCGGTCATGATCCATTCAAAGTTTATGCCGCCTACCAAGCCGCTACCGAACATAAGGGTCAACCCACTGTTATTTTGGCCAAGACGGTTAAGGGCTATGGCATGGGAGATGCCGGTGAATCAGAAAACACCACCCACCAAGTAAAGAAGCTGAATTTAGAGGAGCTGAAGCAGTTCCGCGACAGATTTGATATCCCCTTGGCGGACGCTCAGCTCGAAGACGTGCCCTATTTCAGGCCGCCTGAAGACAGCGCTGAAATCACCTACATGAATAAACAGCGCCACGCGCTAGGCGGTGCTATTCCCCAAAGGGTCTTAGATAAGACTACTTTGAAGGTCCCCGGATTGGAGATTTTTGCGGCTCAGCTAAAAGGTAGTGGTAAGCGCAGCATTAGTACCACTATGGCGTTTGTGCGCATTCTTGGTTCATTAATCCGCGATAAATCGTTAGGCAAGCGAGTAGTGCCGATAGTGCCCGACGAGGCTAGAACCTTCGGTATGGAGGGTATGTTTCGCCAGCTCGGGATTTACTCCTCTGTAGGACAGCTTTATGAGCCCGAAGATTCCGATGCCTTAGCCGCGTATAAAGAGTCCGAGAATGGTCAAGTAATAGAAGCTGGAATCAACGAAGCGGGAGCGTTTGCTGCTTGGATGGCTGCTGCGACTTCGTACAGTACCCATCAATTCACACTGTTGCCTTTCTATATTTACTACTCGATGTTTGGCTTTCAGCGTATTGGCGACTTAGCGTGGGCCGCAGGTGATTCTCAAGCGAAAGGGTTTTTGTTAGGTGGTACTGCAGGTAGAACCACTCTAAATGGTGAAGGCCTGCAGCACCAAGACGGCCATTCGCATTTGCTCGCTGCCACAATTCCTAACTGCATCAGCTATGACCCTGCGTTCGCTTACGAGTTGGCGGTGATTGTGCATCGGGGGCTAGAACATATGTATGCTGAAAACGCGGCGGTTTATTACTACATCACGTTGATGAACGAAGCTTATCAGCAGCCTGAGATGCCCCAAGGCGTTGAGGACGGCATAGTTAAGGGCATGTACCTATTTTCAGAGCAGGGAGATGCCAAAGCGCCAGCGGTAAGGTTGTTTGGTAGTGGCACTATACTATTGGAAGCTATTGCAGCGGCTACTATGCTAGTGGAAGAGTTTGGCCTGGGGGTGCAGGTTTGGAGTTTAACTAGCGCTACCGAATTAGCCAGAGATATTCAGGATGTAGAGCGGTGGAATTTGTTGAACCCAACATCCGAAGCAAAGCAATCTTATGTCGCTCAGTGTATGAACGAGAAAGCGAGCAAGCGTTGGGCGGGTGCTCCAGTAGTCGCAGTTTCAGATTATATGAAGGCGTTGCCGGAACAGTTACGTAGTGCCATAGATGCGCCATTCCATGTGTTAGGTACCGATGGATATGGGCGCAGCGACACACGAGAAAAATTGCGCCACTTTTTTGAAGTTGATCGCCGTTTCATTGTTTTAGCAGCACTCGGTCAACTAGCGCGGGCAGGCAAGATAGAGCCTAAAGTGGTTGAAGAAGCTCAAGCAGCGATGGGCTTGGATGCAGATAAAACCAACCCGCGTTTGGTCTAATTAAGATAAGAGCAGCAAAATACATGGCAGCAGTTATTGGTCTGCCGAATATTTAAGTGAGGACGATTTGGACGTACTTGTACCCAATTTGGGCGATATCGACGAAGTGGAAGTGACCGAGCTTTGTGTGGCTGTTGGAGACCATGTAGGCGAAAACGAAGCTATCATTGTTATTGAGTCCGACAAAGCATCTATGGAAGTTCCTGCGGGCATTGCAGGCATCATACAGAACTTTACCGTTAGTTTAGGCGATATGGTGCACGAAGGCTCGGTGATAGCCGCCATCACTTCTGAGCAAAAGCAAGATTCTGTAAAAGAGATCGAAAGTCAAAAGATAGAAAAGCGAGCAAAGGAAAAGGCAGAGACAAAAGAGACAAATGAGAGCGAAGAGAGCGAAAAGGTTAATGTTCAAGCCCAAGCAGAGAGCAATCTGGCGCCAGCTATAGCAACACCAGCTAAGCAAGCAGAAATTCAAAAACTAGATGTATTAGTTCCTGACCTTGGCGATATTGATGAAGTAGAAGTAATTGAGGTGGGTATTACCCAAGGGGATACCGTTAATGTCGGGGATTTGTTGCTAGTGTTGGAATCCGACAAGGCCTCTATGGAAATTCCTGCGGAAATCAGTGGTGAGATTGTAAGTCTTGCATTAAGTGTTGGTGATCAAGTCCGGGCAGGTAGCTTAATTGCAGTGATTGCTACCAATGATACAAATAACGTTGAGTTAACATCCGCTGCCAGCGACTCAACTTTGCCTCCCGCGGCAACAGTCGCTGGTGAGAACTTGCAGTCAAGGAGAGGTTCTTCGGCGGCCGCACCACCAAGTGGAGACGAAGCACCACCGGTTAGTGCGGCTACGGATAAACACGTTTATGCAGGTCCTGCAGTGCGTAGATTGGCGCGTGAGCTAGGCGCCGATTTGTCTGTAATAACCGGTACCGGCAATCGCGGACGCCTAACTAAAGACGATGTTAAGGCATATGTTAAAATTCAGCTCAAACAGGAGGCAGCTGGCGTAAGCGCTGGAACGGCCGGGGGCATTCCAATGGTACCTGCAATAGACTTTTCCCGTTTTGGTGAAATCGAAGAGGTGTCGCTATCGCGTATTCAAAAGCAGGTTGCTTTGAATATGCATCGCAGTTGGCTCAATGTACCCCACGTGACTCAGCATGGAAAAGCCGACATCACAGAATTAGAGGTCTTTCGTAAGGGTTTGAAACCTGAAGCCAGCGAGAGAAACCTCAGCCTTACGCCCTTAGCTTTTTTGGTTAAAGCCTGTTGTCAAACATTGGAAGCCTATCCAAAATTTAACAGTTCCTTGCATGCTGACGGGGCTCAGATCGTTCTAAAAAAATACATGAATATTGGTATTGCCGTGGACACGCCAGATGGTTTGGTAGTGCCGGTTATTCGCGGCGCCAACAAAATGGGTATTTGGCAGTTGTGTGAAACCATTGGCAATCTTGCAGAAAAAGCGCGGCACAAGAAATTAGCTATGGATGATTTGAGTGGCGGTACTTTCACTATTTCTAGTCTTGGCGCAATTGGCGGCACTGGTTTTGCGCCTATCGTCAATACGCCTGAAGTGGCTATTTTAGGCGTGGCGAATTCTGCAACGGAGCCAGTCTGGGACGGTGAAGAATTTGCTCCCAAACTGATACTGCCTTTATCTCTGTCCTACGATCATCGAGTGATCAACGGTGTCGATGGTGGGCGCTTTATGCTGCTACTTAGCCAAATACTCAGCGATATTAGACGTTTGGCATTGTAGATATTACGCGCCTTTTTGAGGGCCTCGCCATTGAGGTTCCTCCGAATCTATCATCAGTGTTCTCGCCAGGACAAAAAAGTAATCACTAAGGCGGTTGAGGTATACCCCTGCGTTGCGCAGGTTATCAATAGCTTCCTCGTTTTCCAGCTCAGTGTTGCCGTCCAATGCTGCCCATAAATCTGTTTCCGATCGTCTGCATACAGTTCTGCATAAGTGGCTGTGAGCTGCTGCAATAGAGCCGCCCGGGATAACAAATTCAGTCAGCGGGGGTAGCTTTGCGTTCATTGCTGCAATCGCTTGAGCGATGCTATCTTGGCCGCTGACCAATGTTTTAGCATCGTATTGACCCTCAAGGGCTAACACAGCGCCAAGGTCAAAGAGGGCTTGCTGAACCTCGCCTAAAGTGATTTGCACCCGCGCACTTTGTGCGCCAGAGATGAGGTGACAGCGAAGTAGGCCGATGGCGCTATTGAGTTCGTCTGTACTACCTAACGCTCGGATCAAAGGGTCTGCTTTAGCCACTTTTTTACCCGTAGCTAGCCGTGTTTCGCCACGGTCGCCGTTATTAGTGGTCACTCGACTGATTCGACTCATAAGTTTGTTGTTCCTTAGCAAGTAAGCGCTGGTAGACATGTTATGCGCAGAGCATGGTATAACGAATTACATTGAACTAAATCGCAGAATTTTCATCTGCCTAACGCGACTAGAAGCCTTTTATGATTTAGGCTTGGTTCATACATGCAGTTATTGAGCAGTTAATAGGAGAGGAAGCTATGCCCTCATTTGATGTTGTTTCTGAAGTAGATTTGCACGAAGTACGCAATGCGGTAGATCAAGCAGTGCGTGAGTTGCGCACCCGTTTTGATTTTCGCAATGTAGAGGCGAATATTGAGTTAGAGGAGAAGAGTATTTTGCTCACTGCGCCTGAGGAATTTCAACTGGGTCAGTTGAAAGACATTTTGCGCGACAAGATGACTTCTAGAGGCGTTGATAGCCGCGCATTGACGCCAGGAGATGTTGAGGGTGCCGGTAAGTTAAAGAGACAACAATTTGCCTTAGCTCAAGGGTTAGACAAGGACAATGCGAAGAAGTTGATCAAGGTGTTGAAGGAGGCTAAGTTAAAAGTTCAAAGCCAAATAAATGATGACAAAGTTCGTGTTACAGGGAAGAAGCGTGACGATCTACAAGCAGCTATGGCTGCGTTGAAAGAGAGCGATGTAGAATTGCCATTGCAGTTCAATAACTTCCGTGACTGATTCTTCTGAAGTAGCTGGCGAGTCGCTTTGGCAGCAGCTGCTTGATCGGCGCATGCTCATTTGTATGGCAACCGGATTCGCCTCAGGCTTGCCGCTTTATCTGCTTATTCAATTGGTGCCCGCATGGTTAAGGCTTGAAGGCGTTAGCCTCACGGCCATTGGTTTCTTCACTATTGTTCAGTACCCCTACGCTATTAAGTTTCTTTGGGCGCCTATCGTAGAACGCTACTCTTTTCTTAATTTAGGGCGACGACGAAGTTGGATGCTTATTACACAGCTTGCCCTAATCTGCTTTATTGGTTCATTGGGTTATTGGCAGCCAAGCTCTCAGCTGCAGAGTATTACGCTAATCGCCGCAGCCGTCGCTATTTTTAGTGCCACTCAAGACATTGTATTGGACGCCTATCGCCGCGAAATACTCGAAACTGAAGGGCAACTGGCGCTAGGCAATACCATTCATGTTCAGGCCTATCGGGTAGCTGGGTTTATTCCGGGTTCATTGGGGTTGTTTCTAGTTGGAACAGTCAGTTGGGAGATAAATTTTACCGTTATGGCCGCATTTATGGGGGTTGGCGTGTTGCTGACCTTGTTCATTAACGAACCTAAATCTCTGGCATCACCACCAAAAAACCTGTGGCAAGCTACCTACCTCCCTTTCCAAGAGTTCTTTCAGCGCCGCTCTATTGGGCCTGCTCTAGCTGTACTTGCCTTTATGGTGCTCTACAAGCTTGGAGATAATATGGCTACTGCGCTCTCAACGCCTTTTTATATTGACGCAAAATTTACTCCGCAGGAGATCGCAATAATTGCTAAAAACGCCGCTTTTTGGCCTGCCATTATTGGTGGTTTTTTGGGCGCAGTTGCCATTTTCAAAATAGGTATTAACCGAGCCCTGTGGGTCTTCGGTGTATTTCAGCTAATCACTATTTTTGGTTTTGTTTGGCTTTCTCAGGCTGGTAATGACCCCTGGGTTCTGGCAATTGTGATTGCTGGTGAGTATCTCGGAGCGGGGCTTGGAACGTCTGCCTATGTTGCCTTTATCGCGCGCGAGACTTCGCGTATGGCGGTGGCCACCCAGCTTGCCTTGTTTACCGCTTTAGCATCTTTGCCGCGGGTAGTTAGCTCAAGTTTCAGCGGTTTGATCGTAGACAATATTGGCTGGACAGACTTCTTCTACTTGAGCGCTTTATTAGCGGTGCCGGGCATGATTTTGCTGTTTTGGGTAGCACCTTGGAATCCAGTCAAAGCGGAAGCTAAAGAAGGCTAGAAATTATCGGCAGATTTTTTTCAGCGGCTATAATTCCCAGTGGTGTTGTTTCAGTACTTTGCCGTTGATGAGGACTACGCCCTCGGCTTCAAGGCGCTTGCGTTGCTCGAGCATTCTAGTGCCACCACGTTCGGCGATCTTTAGTGCAGCATTTACGACCCTATGCCATGGCAATTTGGTGCCAGCGGGGAGTCTGCTTAAAGTTGTGCCCACGTAGCGCGCATAGCCGGGTAGACCAGCGATGTTGGCTATTTGTCCGTAGCTTGCGACTTTACCCTTAGGGATGCTCGCCACAACTTGCCAAATGAGCTGAGGTTTATCTAACTTTAATGAGTCGTCGTTGAAACCTCCTATATCGTCAAACTTTTGCTTTTTGGGTTGATTTGCGCGCGCCTCGCCCCCATTTTTAGCTTTTATAGACTTAGAGGTTTTACCTATGCCCTGGCTGCTGCTGTTCTTTTTGATGCCCATTGTTGAAATGTACCTCCTGTTCATGGTGGCTGGCTACATTGACGCTTTACCAACGGTGGCATTAGTCATGTTAACGGCCGTTATTGGTGTTTCTTTATTGAAGCGTCAGGGCTTGGCAACCTTAACCAGAGGGGTTGGTCGCATGAATTCTGGGCAGGTGCCTGGCCAAGAGATAGCAGAAGGTATTTTGCTTGGCATTGCCGGTGCACTGTTAATTACACCCGGATTTGTCACCGACACAATAGGCTTTCTATTGCTCTTTCCACCCAGTCGTATGGCTATAGCTGGCGCCATTCTGCGCAATGCCAGTGTGCAATATGGGTCAGCCGGAGGGACACCACCGGAACAAGGTTCGCAGGGTGTGGAATCTCCCCCCGAAGAGAGGCAGTCATCGGGTGCCACCGTTGAAGGTGAAATTTTGCGTAAAGACCAAGATTGATCGTAAATTGATAAGTTGGGTTATCTGCCAGGCAGTTTTTTGCTGATAGTTACTCAGGCCGCTTGCCAGTTATTCTTTTTAATCACTGGGTATTCAAATATTGGCGACTATTTCACATCACCCCTTGAATATCCCTGTACTGACCCTATTATACTGCCTCTCGCGTTAGCACTCTCTTCTAGAGACTGCTAAGCGGGAACTGACGCCGTGACGTCAGATCATGTGGGGGGGTGTTATCGCCAACTAGCGAGTAATTCCCCCATGTTTAGGAAAGTATTCCGTATTTGGAACAACTGGGAGATTTAGTTAATGAACATTCGACCCCTACACGACCGCGTTGTCGTGCGTCGGTTGGAAGAAGAGGCCATCAGTTCTGGTGGTATCGTGCTTCCTGATTCCGCCACTGAAAAGCCTTCACAAGGTGAAATTCTTGCGGCAGGACCTGGCAAAATGACTGATGGCGGCGACGTACGCGCCTTAGATGTTAAGACAGGCGATAAGATCATATTTGGCCAGTACGCTGGCAGCACAGTCAAGATTGATGGAGAAGAACTTCTCATCTTGAGCGAAAGCGAAATTTTTGGGGTTTTGGAAGGTTAAACCCTTCCTTCCACTAGCACGAGTTAAGAGGAAATAAGCGATGAGCGCTAAAGACGTAAAATTCGGTGATGACGCGCGTAGCCTAATGCTTGAGGGCGTAAACGTCCTTGCAGACGCAGTAAAAGTTACGCTTGGACCTAAAGGACGCAATGTAGTTCTAGACAAGTCCTTCGGTTCACCAACAGTGACCAAAGATGGTGTATCTGTAGCCAAAGAAATTGAACTTCAAGATAAGTTCCAAAACATGGGCGCACAGATGGTTAAGGAAGTTGCTAGCCAAACTTCTGATGAAGCTGGCGACGGTACAACAACTGCAACAGTTTTGGCCCAAGCCATTCTGCAAGAAGGTTTAAAGTCAGTTGCTGCAGGCATGAATCCAATGGATCTCAAGCGCGGTATTGATAAAGCGGTAGCCGCTGCAGTAGTTCAGATCAAGAGCATGGCAACACCATGTGAAGATACGAAAGCCATTGCTCAGGTAGGTACTATTTCTGCAAATAGCGATTCAGCTGTAGGTGAAATCATTGCCGAAGCTATGGAAAAAGTAGGTAAAGAAGGTGTAATCACCGTTGAAGAAGGTTCAGGCCTAGAAAACGAACTAGATGTTGTAGAAGGCATGCAGTTTGATCGCGGTTATTTGTCTCCTTACTTCATCAACAACCAAGATTCTATGGCTGCTGAGCATGAAGACCCCTTCATTCTTTTGTGTGACAAGAAAATCTCTAACATCCGAGATCTTCTGCCTATTTTAGAAAACGTTGCAAAAGCAGGTCGGCCGTTGATCGTGGTTGCTGAAGACATCGAAGGCGAAGCACTGGCAACTCTAGTTGTAAACAACATGCGCGGTATTGTTAAAGTTGCTGCGGCTAAAGCACCTGGTTTTGGTGATCGTCGTAAAGCAATGTTGCAAGACATTGCAGTATTGACTGGCGGCACAGTGATTTCTGAAGAAGTTGGCCTAACTTTAGAGGGCGCAACTTTAGAAGATCTTGGTACAGCTAAGCGTGTTGCTTCATCAAAAGAAAATACAACTATTGTTGATGGCGCTGGTGACAAGGAAGAGATTGCAGGTCGAATCAAGCAGATTCGTGCAGAAATCGAAGACACTTCGTCAGACTACGACCGTGAAAAACTTCAAGAGCGTCTAGCCAAGTTGGCTGGTGGTGTTGCAGTGATTAAGGTTGGCGCACCAACTGAAGTAGAAATGAAAGAAAAGAAAGCTCGAGTAGAAGATGCACTGCATTCAACTCGTGCAGCCGTTGAAGAAGGCGTCGTGCCTGGCGGTGGTGTGACATTGGTACGTGCTATTGCTGCAGCTGAGAGTGCTGTCGGCGATAACGAAGACCAAGCAGTAGGTATTGCTTTAGCGGTACGTGCTATGAGCGCGCCATTGCGTCAAATCGCTCACAACGCTGGTGTTGAAGGCGCGGTTGTTTTGGACAAGGTTGCAGCCCTAGGTGGTAACGATGGCTACAACGCAGCCACCGGTGAGTACGGTGATATGTTGGCAATGGGTATTCTTGATCCAGCTAAAGTGACCAGAACAGCGCTTCAAGCTGCATCTTCTGTTGCGGGTCTTATGATCACAACGGAAGCTATGGTAAGCGATCAGCCTGATGAAGGTGGTGCCGGAGGCGGAATGCCTGGTGGTATGCCGGATATGGGCGGCATGATGTAGAGCAATCTACACTAGCTTTAAAAACCCGGCTTTAGCCGGGTTTTTTTGTTTTGGCAAACATACTCCAGCGGTAATTTGCACCTGCGGCTCATGGCGCTTCATGTGAAAAGCTCAAATATTGGGTAGAAGAGTTACAGTCCATTACGAAATACCATGATTCATTTGGCTTTTACTGGTGCCTTGAAGTGCTATTCGTTATCCTTCCGTAGTCGTTTTCCAGAGCAATAGCTCGCAATAACACTAGGGGATTTTATGGACGCTGCGATGATGGATTACTTGGCGAGGTACGCCCACGTCTTGTTCGGTATTACATGGATAGGATTACTTTACTACTTTAACTTTGTTCAAACTGAGTATTTTAAAGAAGCTGAACCTAATGCAAGAGTGGACGCATTTTCGAAGTTAGCGCCGCGTGCTTTATGGTGGTTCCGTTGGGGTGCAATGGGTACCTTTCTAACAGGAGTCGTACTTCTTGGTTATCGTCATACTGGTCTAACAAGCGATATTACAGTTGGCGCAACTCTGGGTACGTTAATGTTCCTTAACGTTTGGCTCATTATTTGGCCAAATCAAAAGATCATTGTTGAGTCGAATCAAGGGGTCGCTGCTGGTAACGAACCAGATCCAGCAGCTGCGGCAGCCGCACCTAAAGCGGGTCTTGCTTCGCGTACCAACACATTGTTCTCAATGCCCATGTTGTGGTTTATGGGGTCAAGTGCCCACCTTTCGAGTGGTGGCATTGCTTCTAACACCAATGCAATTATTGCGTGTTTGGTGATCATTGCACTGCTGCAAGGTAATGCGATGTTTGGTAAGCAAGGACCACTGACTACAGTTCGTGGTGTGATTGTTTCAGGCCTAGTTTTGACTGTATTACTTGCGGGTATCCTGCGGGTTCTATAAGAAATCAAAATATAGATCAGCTGCTGCCCGTTAGTGGCCGCGGCGCAAAAAAGGCGATCCTTAGATCGCCTTTTTTTGTTTAAAAAACTGCGCCAAAAGTATCTTTGGCTAATATTGCCGGTGCGTTAACGTTGAAAACGTTTGGCGATAAGGTGGTCTAAGCTTAGCTTACCCGCGCCAATGTAAAGTAGTGCTACTAGCATAATGGTATACGTTGCCGCGAATTCAATTCCATTGTTAAGAATCACAAGGCTGCCTTTTTCGGTAAGCCAGCTGTAGTTAGCATTCTCTTGTAAAATCTCTTTGGCTCTATCCAAGCGTTGAATCGCCCCCATTGTTCTTTCGGTTGCAAACAGCCCGCCACCTTCCGCAATTGCTAGCCAACCATTAGGTAAGTGCACTGTAACCGCTGCAACAATCATAGTGATAATCAGCGGAATAGAAATCCACCGAGTTGCAAAGCCAAAGAATAAGAAGATCGCGCCGACTACCTCTGTGAGTGTAGCCGCCCACGCCATAAGAAATGGTAGGGGGAGACCTAGGCCCCAATCAGGGTTGCCAAACCATTCAATGGTGCTTTCCATACTGCCAAGCTTCATGGACCCGGCCATCCAAAAAACTGGTACCAAATAAAGTCTGAGTAGAAGAGGGGCGATAAAGTCTGTGACGTTGATCTTGTCTAAGTACATTTGTGCTTTGGTGGCTAGACTAATAATCATGGGAAAGCTCCTTGCTAGAGGTATATAGAGGGTTAAGTTTTCGCTTGCTTATGTTTTTTTTGCGTGCCCAAAAGGATGTGTTTAGCTGTCATTTGGTACATCAATTCACAGCCGCCCTGAACAATTATGCTTGGGTCGGGGTGATCTATTTCTTTGCTGATCTGTAGCAAAATTTCTTGCCCAGTTCGATTTTCGTCTGCGCTGATTTTTTCTAACAACATGGCAGCAAGCGGGTTCAATTCCATAAAACCCGTTTTGAGTCCTGCATTTCGGTACACAACGATATAGGTAGGTCGTTCTGGCAACTCTTCTGGTAGGTGGTCTGGCCCGATTTCATGGACGGGCCAGTTAAACCCTACAGTAGTGGAGATAGGGTTTATTACAGGACATTGCTCAAGAAATAATTCCGCGTTAGCCGCAGGTTTGTGAATGATATTGCGGGTATCTAAATCAATAGCCAGCTCTAACCATTCGTAGTGTGCTAGTTCCCAGGTAAAGGGAAATTCAAGGGTACCCTGTTGCTCTACTTCTTTTAGGAACGTTAAGAATTCCTGTGGCATTTTAGGGAAATGTGGTGTGTGCGAGATATGGTCTCGAACAAAAGCCCTTATCAGAGATAACCATTTTTGGTCTGGATAAATGGTTTTCAGAACTGGAAAGCTGCCGGAGATCAAGGAGTTAATGTTATTGAAAACTAGGTCTCGATAAATTTTCAGCCTTCTATCTTCGATATCCGCTGGCCCAGAGTTTACTGAAGGATCTCGCATATGGGCGGTAAAGGCTTTTTGTACCTCTTTGAAATTTGCTTGCATTGATTCAGACCCGTACTTCTGCGGAGGTGGCAAATTTTTCCTGGATAGCACTTATCTGGTCTACCTCGGATATTAAGTCCGTAACGGTGGGAATATTAAAGTCCCGTTCTAGTAGTGTTGGGAAAACGCCAAAATGATCATAGGCTTGTTCAAGAAGCGACCAGACCGGATCAATTATATCCGCGCCATGTGTGTCGACCAGCAAGTCTTCGGCCTCGTTGTAGTGACCGGCGATATGTCCATATGCGATTCGGTCACCTGGTAAAGCTTGCAGAAAATCGACTGGGTCGTAGTTGTGATTGATGCTGTTTACATAAATATTGTTAACATCGAGCAGAAGTTGGCAATCAGCTTGTTCTAAGACTGAATTAAGGAACTCAATTTCGTCCATACTTTTGCCCGGGGCTGCGTAATAGGAAACGTTCTCTACGGCTATGCGGTGGCCTAAAATGTCTTGGACACGTTTGATTCTGTCAGCTACGTGGTTAACTGCAGCACTCGTAAATGGAATTGGCATTAGGTCATAAAGGTGACCTTCGTCAGCGCAATAACTTAAGTGTTCGCTGTAGTGTGTAACTTGAAAAGTTGCCAAAAAGTTTTTTACTCGATGTACAAAAGCTTCATCAATTGGTGCCAATCCTCCGAGATTGAGAGATAAGCCGTGACAGACTAGGGGCGCGTGAGAGGTTGCATGTTCTAGAGCCGCAGCGAAACGGCCGCCTACATCAATCCAATTTTCTGGCGCAACTTCTAAAAAGTTAACCGACTGAGGGAAGCTTGTAGAAAGATCATCGATAAAGGAGCGGCGCAGACCAAGACCTGCGCCGCTTATTACTGGCTTAGGAGACATGGTACCTATTAGCTACCGCACTTGCCTTCGCCACACTTGCCTTCGCTGGTTTTGGACTCACCGCACTTGCCTTCGCCACACTTGCCTTCGCTGGCTTTGGACTCGCCGCACTTGCCTTCGCCACATTTGCCTTCGCCGCATTTGCCTTCGCCGCCTTTGGACTCACCGCACTTGCCTTCGCCGCATTTGCCTTCGTCGCCTTTGGACTCACCGCATTTACCTTCGCCGCACTTGCCTTCGGCAAACTGCATGTAGCCAGAATTTAGTTCTTTCATGGCGAATGGATTTTGATCCGCATTCACAGATGGGATGCAGGCTACAGAAACACTTAGTGCAGCGCTTACGGCAATGGATAAAGGTGATTTAACTAACTTGTTAGACATTTCAGTCTCCTTACTATTTTATTCGGAATATTTTCAATTTAACTTAGCGGACCCAAAGCCTAAATTTTGAGGTTTTGATTCACGAATCTAGAGATTACGAGTATTTGGAGGGAGCGGCTTTGCAGATTGTTGAGTGGGGTCGTTTGTCAGATAAGCGGTCTAGTTATCTGTATAAAGTAGAGGGTTTGGGTGTTCAGCGGTAAAGCATGAGGGCAAAATATGACGACTTAGCCGCCGTTAGATGCAAAATTTTGTTAAGAAAAGTTGTCGGCAACAGTAGGCTTGGCAATTTGTGATTTTCCTCTAGTCTCATTTGTTCTCTTGAGAATGTGTCGAAAACACAAAAAGTGCCGAGAAAACCTTTCTTTCGCTGGATTAGTTTTTATACTCTTGGCTAATCGAAATGTGAGATTTTTATGAGTGACATGCCAGAAGATCCGCTCTCTACTCAAGCTGGAGGCAACTATCGCCAAAGCAATAGTCGCAGGTCGCAAGGTAGCAATTCTGGGCGCAGTTTAGCCAATACCCTTATCCTTGCGTTGCTGGTAGCGGGTTTGTTGGGTGCCGGCTGGTTTATCGCTAACCAGCAGCAACTTTTGGTCGCAACGGAAGCAGAATTAAAAAGTGCTGATAGCCGCTTGATTAAACTTGAAGAGCGCCTCTCCGCTACAGATAGCGCCATGAGCCAAGGCGGGGAAGATACAAAGCAACAGATAAATCTTTGGGAATCTGAAATTCGCAAATTGTGGTCAATTGCCAATGAGCGCAACCGCAACTGGATTAAGGAAAATCAAAGCAAAGTTGCCAAATTAGATCAATCGATGAGAGGTGTTCTGGCTAGTAACAGAGATCTAAAGGCCGCCAGTAGTCGCCATGATGAAGCATTGGCAGATCAGCAAACCGTTATAGATCAATTGACCAGCCTAGAATTACAAGTGCAGCAAATGCTCAGAGTGCAGCGTGATCTTACGGATAAAACCAATATTGCCTCTCAATCTGTCGCTAACCTTAACTCTGAGCTGAGTGGTCAAGTGAAAGACAATAGCGAAGCGGTGCTAGCAATGGATGCTAATAGGCTGGCTGTGAACAAGCGTATAGTTGCATTGGAGAAAGCCCTAGCCAATATTAGTAGGCAGATTGCCCCAGCCTCAACGCCAGGTCTTTAGAGTTGCTCAGACTGTACTGGGTTAATCTCGTACTGTTCCATGGTTTGGGTAATACGCTGGTCTTTTGCTAGCCAAATATTTTTCACCCATTGCACGATTTCTGTTTTGCGTTCGGTGGTTTCTGGGGTGGAGGTCCAATCGGGTATCGCATGATGCCGTATATCAATATCTACCCGCTGACATTTACCCTGTAAAAAATCGCCAAAGGACGGCACTGCGTCCGGGTAAACTAGAGTGACCTCAACAAGTCGGTGCAGGTGCTGGTCCATACCCTGCAGCACGTACTCTATCCCGCCAGCCTTGGGCCGTAACAAATTCTTAAACTCGCTATTTTGGCGCCCATGTTTTTCTCTCGTATAGCGGGTGCCTTCAACAAAGTTAAGAATACTCGTCGGGTGGTTTTTAAACCGCTCACACGCCATCAAGACGTTGTCGCGGTCGGCGTTACGTAGCTCAGGTTTTTGTTTGATTTGCGCCTTATTAACCCGCTTAACATAAGGGAATCCCAGTGCATACATAGCAAGTCCAATAAAGGGGATCCAAATCAATTGTGCTTTGGTGAAAAATTTGAGCGGTGGTAAATCATCTAAGAGATAGGTTTGGAGTAACAAGATGTCTGTCCAAGTTTGGTGGTTGCAAACTACCAAGTACCAGTTTTCCGGAGAAACTTGTTCTTGGTCATGCCAAGTAATATTGACGTTGACTAAATTCAGTTTCTTGAAGGTCCAGCGATTAGCTTTAGTCCACCCAATAATGACCTTATCCATCTTCTGCAGATTTTGCGAGCGGGCGGAGCCTTTTAACCACAACAGTTTGGTGGCCCACCAAGTAAGCGCAGTGCACATGCAGACTGTCGCAATTACAATGGCAATAAAGGCTAAGGTTGCTTTGAGAAAATGCATGAACGAACTCGTTAAATTGGCCGGAATGGTTATGTTGGCACTCACAGAGTTGCGCGGCAACTTCAAAATAATACTCTTGGGTTTATACCTTTGTTTGCTTAGCGGCTGTGAGCATCTTGGATTCTACAACCAGGCTGTGACAGGGCACCTAGGAATTATGCTCAGTAGTCAGCCGGTTAGCACAGTGCTAGATGACCCACAGACACCGAAAGCACTGTGGCAACAACTTCAGTTGAGCGAGAAAATTTTGCAGCACGCTGAAACAAGGTTGTTACTCGATGTGGGCAGTAAATATGCGCGTTATGTACAGTTGCCTGGCGACTATGTGGTTTGGAATGTTTTTGCAGCTCAGCCTTTGCAAATGCAAGCCCGGACCTGGTGTTATCCAATTGCGGGGTGCGCGCCTTATAGGGGGTATTACGCCAAAGAAGATGTGCTAGCTTTTGCGCAGAAGTACCAACGTTTGGGTTTTGAAACCTATGTAGGTGGTGTCTCCGCCTATTCAACTTTAGGTTGGTTCAATGACCCGATACTGAGTAGTTTTATTGATTACTCGCCATTATCTCTAGCTCAGTTGTTGTTCCATGAGCTTGCCCACAGCAAAGTATGGGTGCCCGGTAGCGCAGCGTTTAATGAGAGTTTTGCCAGTTTTGTTGGTAGGCAGGGTGCTTTGGAGTGGTCGCAATCTGTCAAGCTTGATAAACCACTCGCCTACAAAAGATGGCTTGGGCAGAGTGCGCAGTGGCGAATATTCAAAGATTTCGCGTTACGGAGCAAAGCCGATCTCGCGGCAATTTATGCAGATAAAGAGCGTGGTCCACGGGCGATTATGCTAACTCGGCAAAAGTATCTTGCTCACATACAAGTTTGTTATCAAGAAAATCGGGAGAGCCTTGGTGGGGGCAGGTACGATAAGTTAATGAGTGATCACTTTAACAACGCGTTTTTAGTTTCCCTAGGTACCTATGAAGATTACCTTCCTGCATTCCAGCAATTATTCGATCGCGTTAAAGGTAACTGGGCGGAGTTCTATGTAGAGGTTGCGCAATTGGCAGAATTACCGACCTTAGAGCGCCAATCTGCTTTGGCCCAATTAGTGCAGTCCGCGGCCAATGGGCCTGAGATGGACGAATCAGGTGAGCAGCAGGTAGCAGCCAACGCTGATAACAATAACGCCAAACAGGTTCAATGCCAGGCCCTCTCGGACCATGGTTTGGATTGAGAACCTACCTGTTGCAAAGGTGACCACATTCGGCGGCGTAGCAACTGGCAACATGAATGCGCACGAAGCACTCATCGCTGCCGGTATCATAAATAAAATAGGATCAAAGCCAGCACCTACTGCCGCGGCGCCCAAAATTGGCATCAATAAAGTTGTAGTGGCTGTGTTGCTGGTCACTTCTGTTAAGAAGGTCACCGCAAGGCATAAAACTCCGATCATCAATAGAATAGGTAGTGCAGATAACTGCTCCAGGCTACTGCCTATACTGGTACTTAATCCAGAGTTGGTAAAAGCTGTGGCTATTGTGATGCCCGCTCCAAAGAGCAATAACATACCCCAAGGTATTTTCTCCGCAGTCTCCCAATCCATGAGGCGAACAACATTACCCTCGGCTGTTTTTTCACCGCTGGGTATAACAAAGAGTGCTACAACCGCAAGGAATGCAACGATTGCATCGTTGGTATAGGGCACGCTAAACCAAGTGCTCCAGCCACCAAACGGCCCTGTGCGGGTGACCCATAAAAGCGCCGTGATGACAAAAACAGCGAATACTCTGCGTTCTCTAGAATGCCATGCACCTACTTCCGGTAATTCGATATCACCTTGATGACTCATGTTTCTGGTAATCCAGAATGCGGCAATAGGCAGCAATACCAGCGCAATGGGCAAAGCCCACATCATCCATTGCCCAAATGAGATGGGTGCGCCAACTATTTCAGTATAAACACCCATAAATACTAAGTTAGGTGGTGTACCTATTGGTGTGGCAATCCCGCCAATGCTCGCGGCATAGGCGATGCCCAGTAGCAGTGGCGCGGCAAGGTCACTATCTTTAGATTTTTCCAGCACGGCCAAGGCGACAGGTAATAGCATCAGGGTTGTCGAGGTATTGGATATCCACATACTTAGAAATGCACTGGCGAGCATAAATCCAAAAACCAAGCGGCGTGAACTATTGCCACCAAATAAACGCACCATATATAGGGCGATACGACGATGGGCACCACTTCGCTCAAGGGCTGTGGCCAGCAAGAAGCCGCCCATCATGAGTAGAACCAGTGGATTGCCGTAAGCGGCCCCTAGCTCTTTAGCACTGAGCACACCCATCATGGGTAGCAAAGCCATAGGCAGCAAGGATGTTGCTGGAATTGGGATGGGTTCAAAAATCCACCAGATGACCACCCAGCCGGTAACCCCCAGCGTAATGGCTGCATCCATGTTGCCAGTAGAAGACCACATTAAAAGTCCGGCAAAAATTGCAAATGCCGGCCCACTTGGAAGGGCTAAGGTTTTAATATTAGGGTATCGTTGTTGCATTCAGGGCGAGGTTAACTGACATGGCAGATAGTTTCTATTGGTACGACCTAGAAACCACAGGTGTAAATCCTAAATGGGACCGCATTGTTCAATTTGCCGGGTTTCGTACCGATGCAGACCTCAACCCAATTGGCGACGAATACTGTACTTATATCAACTTGCCTGACGATGTTTTACCTAACCCTGGCGCCACTCTAGTTACTGGTATTACTCCCGAGTTACTCGCTCGTGAGGGCATAAAGGAAAGCGCAGCCTTAGCAAAAATTAACCAGCTTTTTTCGGAGCCTGGTACTTGTGCGCTGGGCTATAACAGTTTGCGATTTGACGACGAGTTTATGCGATATAGCCTCTACCGAAACCTAATGGACCCTTATGCTCGAGAATGGCAGAGCGGTAACTCTAGGTGGGACCTTATCGACTTAGTTCGTGCTACCGGCGCTCTGCGACAAGAGGGTATTAGCTGGCCTAAAAGTGAAGAGGGCCTGCCTGTCTACAAATTGGAAGAGCTGACTAAGGCCAATGGTATTGATCACGGCAAAGCCCATGACGCTATGTCTGATGTACATGCCACAGTAGGTATGGCTAAGCTGATAAAAACCCACCAACCCAAATTATTCGATTACTACTTTGGTCTGCGCGGGAAAAAACAGGTGCGCAAAGTCCTTGAACCTTATGGCGCGAGATTATGCGTACATGTCAGTGCAATGTATCCGCGCCAGCGTTATGGCGTCGCGCCGATCATGTCACTGAGTCGGCACCCAACCAATGCCAATTCTATTATTGTCGTAGATTTAGCAGCTGATATTCAGTCATTGATTGATTGGAGCGAAGATGAAATTCGCGCTAAATTATTTACACGTGGCAATCACGAGCGACCGCCGTTGAAAGAAATACGCATCAATCGTTGCCCGTTTATTGCACCTATTGAAGTGTTAGACGATGAAAATATGTCACGTTTGGGTTTGTCCATGCGCGAAATTAAGGAACGGGCGCGGCGCCTCAAGCAGCCGGGAATTGCTGAAAAAATACGGCGCGTATACCTGCAGGGCTTTGCTGACAAAGCCAATGACGTGGATGCTGGCTTGTATGATGGCTTTCTGCAAGAGGAAGATAAGGCGCGTTGTAACCATTTACATAACTCAATTGCGGAGGGCGAATGGCAGGACATGGATTTTCGTGACCGACGTTTGCAAACACTAGCCCAGCGGATGAAAGCGCGCTCTTATCCAGAATGGATGTCTGAGCAGGACCAAGGTCAGTGGCATGAGTTTGTGCAAGAAAAGTTGACCGAGGATGGTGATTGGCTGAATTTACCAAAGTACTATCAAACCATAGCAGAGTTAGAGGCTACGGATTTGACTCCTGAAAAACTGGGCCTTTTGCACAGCCTAAAACAATATGGCCTGCAACTTCAGCAACGCTATGCATTGAAGGTAGATCAGTCCTGATGACGACTCATTCTCATTGCGTAGTATTTGATCGCGTTAGTAAAGCTTATGGCGATCTTCAGGTGTTTTCAGATTTAACAGTGGGCCTGCCTAAGGGGGTTACCACAGCCATAGTAGGTACTAGTGGCAGTGGTAAAACTACTTTACTGCAAATGGTCAATGCTCTTGAGAAACCTGATAGTGGTAGCATCCTCGTTAACGGCAAACCGGTTCCCGAAGCTGAACTTGAACCATTTCGTCGTAAAATAGGCTATGCGGTTCAAGGCGCAGGTCTTTTTCCCCATATGAGCGCCAAAGAGAATGTGACCCTAATTGCCGGTTTAGAAGGCTGGAACCAAGATTTGATAGATGAGCGTTTTGCGACCCTGTTAAATGCTATGGAGCTTCCCTTTGATGTGGCTGACCGTCTGCCGCGCCAACTCTCTGGAGGGCAACAGCAGCGCCTAGGACTCTGTCGCGCACTGATGTTAGAGCCGGACCTGCTGCTTTTGGATGAGCCGTTTTCCGCGGTAGATCCAATCACCCGGTTAGGTTTGTACGAACGGTTTGAGTCAGTGCAAAAACAAAATCAGGTCAGCACGCTTTTGGTGACTCATGATCTTCGAGAGGCAAAACGCTTAGCAGGTTATTTACTCATATTGGATCAAGGTGTGGTGGTGCAAGCGGGCACGCCAGAAGACGTATTAGAACATCCTGCTACAGCCTATGTTGAGCGCCTTATAGAGAGCCAATTAGCATGAGTACTCTAGCGCAGATAGTCATGGGCTTGTGCCTGTATGCAGGCGTCAGTTTTGTTAACGCCAGTACTGAAACTGCGCCTACAGCGAATGTGAGCGACAAGGTGGTTATCGGTAGCAAAAATTTCGGTGAAAGTTATTTGCTGTCGGAAATTGCGGCACAGGTGCTTGAGCGCCAAGGTTTTGCCGTTGAACGCCGCTTTGGTCTTGGCGGAACACTCATTTGTTTTGAAGCTCTGCGTAATGGTGAGATTGACTTTTACATGGAGTACACCGGCACCCTAAGTCAGGCGGTGCTAAAGGTGCCCGGCAGGCCTACTAGGGATGAAATCAATACGCTGTTGGCGTCGATGGATTTACACATGCTCGACGAGATTGGCTTCAATAACACCTATGCCATAGCAGTTAGAGAGTCTCAGGCCCAAGACTTGGGCTTAGTTACAATTGCTGATTTAGCCAAATATCCGAATTTGCCATTCGCTTTTAGCCATGAGTTTTTACAACGTGGTGATGGCTGGCCTGGGCTTGCGCAACTCTACAGTCTGAACCATAAAGTTGAAGGTATAGAGCACGGGCTGGCATACCAAGCCATAGCTGACGGAGCCATTGATGCTACTGATGCATACAGTACCGATGGTGAATTGCTGCGCTACAGTCTGCGTGTTTTGGACGACAACAAGAGCTATTTTCCGGCTTATCGTGCAGCCCCATTAGCGCGGACTGATTTGTCCACCCAAGTGCGCTCAGCACTTTTACCTTTAGTGAATTTGATAGATGACCTTGAAATGCAAAGGCTCAACGCCGAAGTGGTGGTACAAGGTAAAAGCTTTCAAGCTGTAGCGGATGTTTTTATAACGAGTAGGTCCAATGAGTTAGGGCTGGATCAGTCTCAGTATGAAAGTGTCTCTTGGCAGCAAGAACTCTGGGGCCATTTTTTGCGCCATATACAATTGACTGGTGTGGCATTACTTGGAGCCATAATTGTCGGCCTTGGCCTCAGTTTGTTGATCTATAGTAATACTAAAGTTGCGAATGCCGTAGTTTATGCCTGTGGGCTCATGCAGACCGTTCCGTCACTGGCTCTTCTTGCGTTGATGATTCCAATATTTGGTATTGGCGTACTGCCTGCCATTGTTGCCTTGTTCCTTTATTCGCTTCTGCCAATTGTGCGCAATGCAGTGACAGCGTTGTCCGGAGTAGATCCAACCTTGGTCAAGGTCTCACGAGCACTTGGTTTAACGCAGTGGGAGCAATTACGGTTTTTGCGACTACCTTTGTCTATGCCCGCTATCTTTGCAGGCATTCGCACCGCGGCAGTCATCAGTATTGGTACTGCGACACTGGCGGCGTTCATAGGTGCAGGTGGGTTAGGAGAGCCTATTGTAGTTGGACTGTCGTTGAATGATTCGGATATGATTTTGCGCGGCGCTATTCCAGCGGCATTGTTAGCCATTATGACCGAATTTTGTTTTGAAATTTTGCAACGCAAGGTGGTTGGACGAACCACTTAGAACTGTTGTATTAGTGCGTTCACTTGTGGTGGCGCGCAATTATTAAAAAAATATTGTTATTTAAAAGGAATACTTTTGCAGCCCCTACAAAGAGAAAATATAAGACTTGCAGCAACCGTGATGATTGTTCGAGATAGCGCAAATGGCATTGAAGTTTATATGGTTAAACGTCCTGGTAAAGGGGATTTCCCCGACCTCTATGTTTTTCCTGGGGGCAAAGTTGATGAGGATGATTGGCAACCTGACTTATGTCCAGACTTGGCAGACAGCGATGCGAGCGTGCGCTTAGGCTTAGATGCTGGAGCGATAAGGTATTGGGTTGCGGTGGCGCGAGAGTGTTTTGAAGAGGTGGGTGTACTTCTTGCTCGAGATGCAAACGGTATCCATGTGCCAGATGTAAATCAACGAGTTTTACAGGCTCAGCTGCGGGGCAAACTTTTATCTAGTGAAATGTCTTGGGCCGAGGTATTGCAGGCGCAAAATCTATCGATAGCCTCCGAGCGTCTGGTGTATTTTAGCCATTGGCTAACACCTCCTTCTGTGCCGCGTCGGTTTGATACGAGATTTTTTCTTGCAGCTTTGCCCGAAGGTCAGGTGGCACTAGCGGATACCGAAGAGACCATATCTGGGCAGTGGGTGAGTCCAAGTACTGCTCTGCAATTACATAAGGATGGTCAGTGGCAAATGATTGGTCCGACTTTAAGTTCATTAGAAACGTTAGCGCAATATGCCACTGCTGAGGAAGCTCTGGCTGAAGTGACCGCAGAAAATCATGTTATACCTTGGACTGAAGAGTTGGGCGGACATGGGATGCGCCCTTTTCGCTAGGCCGCCCACAAAGCAAAATTTACGCTCACATAAGTAGTTAGGATAAGAGTATGAGCCATAAACCAAAACACTCTGAGTTAGATTGGGATAAGTTAGACTCGCGTTATGAGGAAGCGGGACTAATGCTGTTTGAAAAGCGAGTAGATACTCTGCGCAACCCTCGCAACAACAAGACCTTTGATCGCATTATTCTAGAATCAGTAGATTGGGTGAATGTGGTGGCCCTAGATAGTCAAGGGCGCTCCCTAATGATCAGGCAATATCGTTTTGGCGTTGGTTACACAACTTTGGAAACTCCAGGAGGAATGGTTGATCCAGGTGAAGACTCAAAGACAGCAGCTGCGCGTGAACTGCTAGAGGAAACGGGATATGTTAGTGAAAAGTGGACGTATCTTGGCGCGGTAGAGCCCAATCCCGCTTATCATAATAATCTCTGCCATCACTGGCTCGCCGAAGATGTATATGCGGCTAATGATCAAGATCTAGGCGATGGCGAGTCTATCGCCTTAGAGTTTATGCAGCCCGCCCAAGTGCGTGAAAGCGTAGAGAGTGGGGAGTTGAAACATGCACTCGCCCTGTCGGCGTTATCTAGGGTTTTTCCGGTATGGAATATGCCCTTTGCTCAAGCAGACCCCAAAGTTGGTGAGTGATAAGCTGAAAAGAACAACTACAATAATATGGATTAAGTATGAGTGCTGAGGGTATTGATGCACATGATCTAGCCATTGCGGTCAATCAGCTGACAACTGGCGGCGGCACTCTGCCGTCCACAGATATCTATGCAAGCTTATTACAATGTGCTGTTGGCTCTACTTTCGACCTAATATTGTTGTTAGATGTTCAGGGCCATATTCGCTACTGTAGTCAAAATAGTTACGAACTAGTTGGGCTTCCAGACAAGCAAGCTGTGGGTAAGTCTCTGCGCGAGCTGATCTATCCAACTGATCGAAGCATAGTTGATGAATTATTGGCGGAATTAGTCGAAGGGATACAGACAGCTGCAAAAGTTGATGTACGACTGCGTAGCGAAGGCGATGACGAACAATTTCTTTGGGTGCAAATTTCTGCAACTGTTATGTCTAACAATGACAGTTCTGACTCACGCGCAATATACGTAGCAGTTAAAGATATCTCCCAGGTAAAACACGCCGAAGCACAGATCCAATATCAACTATCCCATGACAACCTGACCGGGCTTATGAATCGCGTGCAGTTTATAAGTGAAGTAGATGCCGCTATTGCTGCGGCCAACATTGATCAGCAACCCTTTATGCTCCTGTTCTTTGACCTCGACCGGTTTAAGATAATTAACGACTCTCTGGGGCACGACATAGGCGATCGGTTATTACAGGCAATTGCACAGCGGCTCGCAGGCGCAATAGATGTTAGTGGCGTTTTGGCGCGTTTTGGTGGTGATGAATTTGGTTTGTTGTTACCCAACGCCCATAGTTTTCAATTGGGCCAACAGGCATGTGAGAAAATACTCTTTCTTTTATCTGAGCCGTTTTCTATAGAGGGTTACGAATTGTCAGTAGATACGAGTGTTGGTTTGGCTAAGTTCCCCGACCATGGCTCCTCCAGCGTTGCTCTGGTACAGAGCGCCGATATTGCGATGTATCACGTAAAAGAAAATGGTAAGAATAATTATGCCATTTTCGACGCTTCAATGAACAAAGATCGATTTGCACAAATTCAACTTGATCAAGAATTACGCAGAGCATTAGCCAAAGGTGAGTTAGAAGTTTATTACCAACCTGTTGTGTCTCTCGTTGGAGGAGAGATCATGGGTGTAGAGGCGCTGGCGCGTTGGAACCATAAACGTTTGGGTCTAATGGAGCCAGGCGGTTTTTTCGATCTCGCTGAAGAAGCTGGCTTGGTGGCAGATCTGGACAGCTTTGTGCAGCGCAAGGCAATGCAGCAGGTTATCCAATGGCATGCGTTGGGCCACGACATTTTTGTGTCGGTAAACACCTCGGCAGCTCAGTTAAATCAGGAGGCTTTTACTGCTAGCTTTGAAGCCATGCTAAGTGAAGTAGGGATGGCGCCTAGTAAAGTTAAACTAGAGCTGACTGAAAAGACGCTAATTAGGAGTAAACAATTTATTGTCGATCAGCTTAGCTACTTGAGAGATCTAGGGGTTGGTATTGCCGCTGATGATTTTGGTACGGGGTATTCCTCATTAGCCTATCTAAGAGATTTTCCGTTGACTTCCTTGAAGATCGATCAATCTTTTGTGCGCGACATTAAGGATGAGAACGATACTGCCAGTCTAGTTGATGCAATTTTGGCAGTTGCGCACGGGCTAGGTTTAAGTGTTGTTGCTGAGGGTGTGGAAACGGTGGCGCAAATACGTTACCTGCTTGCGCGAGATTGTGATGAAGCTCAGGGCTACATTTTTTCTGCACCTTTGAGCGCCCAAGACATGCAGGCTTTTTTGGCTAACAACAGAGCTAAAAATTTGCGCCAAGAAAATTTTTCGGACGCTTAATCTACCGAGTGAGCTGATCTTTCGTGGGCGCAAACCCTCAGTCCTAAACCTAATTTGCTATAAGTTGGAGCCTTGCCAAGAAATAGCTGTGAATCTCGGGTGTTGTCTTGCTCGGTTAGAAGTATAGTAGAGGTTGAAGCTCACCAGCCCTACGGAAAAAGATGTCGACTAAAGGATTCACCACTACGATCGTGCACGGCGATCGATTGGAAACAATCGAACACGGATCTCTGCATAAACCAATTCACGCAAGTGTTGCCTACGGTTACGAAGATGCTCGGGATTTAGCCGAGGTATTTCAGGGTAAGCAATTTGGTTATAGTTATGGTCGACAGGTTAACCCCACTGTAACTGCTTTAGAGAACAAAATTTCCGCGATGGAAAATGGCATAGCCACTGCGTGTTTCGCTACGGGTATGGCCGCCATCGGCACATCGCTTTTTTCGTTGCTTCGTGCTGGGGACCACATGATCTCCAGTTCCTTCCTATTTGGTAACACTAATAGTTTGTTCAATACCTTCAACACTAATGGTGTTGATATTGATTTTGTTGATGCCTCTTCAGTTGACGCGGTTATTCAGGCTGTAACGGAGAAAACCAAGTTGGTTTTTGTTGAAACCATAGCCAACCCTCGAACCCAGATTTCAGATCTACAGGCTATAGGTGATCTTTGTGCCGAAAAAGGCTTGGTCTATATCGTTGATAACACCATGACTTCGCCTTACGTGTTTCAGCCGATAGAGGTGGGTGCTAGCCTGATTGTTAATAGTCTAACGAAATATATTGGCGGGCATGGCAACGTTTTGGGCGGATCAATTACCGAAACTGGTCTTTTTGACTGGAGCACATTTGCCAACATTTATGACACCTACAAAAAAGGTGATCCGAAAAAGTGGGGTATTACTCAAATTAAGAAAAAAGGCTTGCGCGATTTTGGTGCTAGCCTTGGTCCAGAAGCGGCCCACCACATTGCTATTGGCGCCGAAACCTTGGCGCTACGCCAAACGCAACAGTGCGCCAACGCCCTTGCCATGGCTACTTTTTTGGAGCGGCATGACTTGGTTAAAGCAGTATATTACCCCGGCTTAGCGTCCCACCCGCAGCATCAGCGTGCGGCAAGCTTGTTTCGTTATTTTGGCGGCCTATTTAGTTTTGAGTTGGCTGACGGTGTAGACCTTTGGGATTTCATGAATCGTTTTCAGGTTATCGTAAAGTCCAGTAACTTGGGTGATAACCGCACACTATCTATTCCGGTGGCGCAGACTATCTATTACGAGATGGGTCCAGAGCGTCGTGCCAGTATGGGCATTGATGAATCTCTAATAAGAATCTCTGTTGGTATTGAAGATACACAAGATCTGATTGCAGATTTGCAAAGCGCCTTCGTTGGAATCAATGGTTAGACTGGCGTTAATGTTGGGCCAGTTTCTGTCCCAATGCATGTGCTACAACAATAAGAAATAGTTAGTGTGACGAGCAGATTTCTGTCGCGTTGCGCAGTCATATGAGGGGAGAGACAGCATGGGTAGATTAGACGGTAAAGTTGCCATTATTACCGGCGGCGCTGGTGGAATTGGCGTTGCTGCTGGTAAGCGTTTTGTTGCTGAAGGCGCATCGGTATTGCTGGTAGATATAGACGAGCAAGCGTTGAGTCAAGCTTGCAGTGAGATAGCGAGCAATAAAGTTAGCTTCTTTGTTGGTGATGTCACTTCATCAGCAGATAATCATGCCATGGCCCAGGTGGCTACCGAGCGTTTCGGCGGTGTAGATATCTTTTTGGCAAACGCCGGAATCGAAGGCGATGTCGCATCTATTTTGGATTATGACGAAGCTCGGTTTGATCAAGTCATGGAAGTTAATGTCAAAGGCCCATTCCTTGGTCTTCGCGCTGTGGTTCCTCAAATGCAAAAGCGTGGCGGCGGCAGCGTTATTATTACCTCCAGTATTATGGGTGTTAAGGGCGGTGCCGCTGTTGCACCTTATGCCACCAGTAAACACGCAGTGATTGGTTTAATGAAGTCCGCTTCACGAGAATTTGCGGTGCAGAATATTCGCGTCAACACAGTGAACCCTGCGCCTGTAAATACCCGAATGATGCGCTCCCTTGAAGAGGGTATGCGTCCAGGTGAGGCAGAAGAAGCTAAGGCGGGTATTGAGGCTGGTATTCCCATGCAGCGCTATGCTGAACCCGAAGATATCGCTAATATAATGTTGTTCCTGGCCAGCGATGAAAGCGTATTCGTCACTGGTTCTGTATACTTAGCGGACGGCGGGATAACCTCATAGTCCCACTTCACGAATAACTTAAAAGGATTTCTTTCGATGGCATCAGCGCTGCTTGCGACCGACCTTAACCTATTAAATAAGCGTACTGGTAAGGTGCGCGATTTATACGATGTAACTTTGTCTTCTGGCGAGGAAGCGTTGTTGATTATTGCTACCGACCGCATCAGTGCTTTTGATGTAGTCATGCAAAATGGACTGCCCGGTAAAGGGGTCGTCTTAACGCAAATCTCAAAATTTTGGTTTGATCATTTTGCGGACACGGTTCCCCATCACCTGATCAGTACAGATGTTGCTGATGTGCCAGGCCTAACCGACGCTCAGCGTCAAAGTTTGGCGGGTAGAATTATGTTATGCCGGAAGACCGAAGTTGTACCCATCGAGTGTATTGCTCGGGGCTACATTACCGGCAGCGGCTGGAAGGACTATCAGCGCAGCGGCGAAGTCTGCGGTATTACGTTACCCGAGGGTCTGCAAAATAGTGATCGTTTGGCGGAACCACTGTTTACACCCTCTACTAAAGCTGTAGATGGTCATGACGAAAACATCAGTTTTGCTCAAGGTGCAGAAGAAGTAGGCGAAGAATTGATGCACTGGCTGGGCGAAAAAACCCTAGCTTTATATAGTTCCGCTAGAGATTATGCAGCTGGTCGAGGCATCATTCTTGCCGACACTAAATTCGAATTTGGCCAGCTAAATGGTGCTGGCGAACCAATTCTGATTGATGAAATTTTTACTCCAGATAGCTCTCGATTTTGGCCTGCTGATGATTGGCAGCCGGGACGCGAGCAAGCCAGTTTCGATAAGCAAATTGTGCGTAATTACTTAGAAACCGTAGTGGCTAGTGGCGAATGGGATAAAACCTCTCCTGGACCTGTGTTACCAGATGAAGTAATTGATCGCAGCATTGCCCGCTACCTTGAGGCATATCACTTGCTTACGGGTGATCATTTGTCTCTATAGCCCAAGGGGCTATAGCTGCTAAGTGGAGCGAAGTACCCATGCGCCAACGAGACAGTCACCGTTAATGGACTGGCCTGAATACAAGAGGCTATGTGACCGACCGGATTATTGGTCTCATTGGATGCTCAATCAGTGCCTTGAGTTGATACAACATCAAGACAGTGCGGGTTTACAGGAAGCTATCCAAGCGGCACTAGTTAATGAACCCCTGCATAGGCCTGCAGATCACGCAGGCCCGCAGAGTACATTCATGTACAAGTTCTCCCCGTCGTTATCACTGAGCGAACTGCTACTCGCTGAAATAGAAAAAGCCCAAAAAACAAATATAACTACTGTTGCTACCCGAGAGCGCGGCTTGGCGGGTTTTCTTGCTGCTTGTCGAGAATTAGTTCAGTTTGCCCAGGCCGAAGCAAAGGCTGCCAGTACCTTAGCCAACTCTTCTGCTGGTGAGGCGAAGGATCATGTTTAAGAAAATTCTTGTCGCCAATCGCGGTGCTATTGCGCGCAGAATAGTTCGGGCGTGTACTGAGCTTGGCGTGCAAAGTGTTGTCGTTTATTCACCAGTTGATATCCAAGCACCCTATATTGCCGAGGCGACAGAAGCATATCCACTGCGGGGCGACGCGGCTGTGGATGGTTATTTGGACCAAGATCAACTGCTGGCTATAGCCCATAAGTGCAGGGCTGATGGTATTCACCCTGGCTACGGGTTTTTATCCGAAAACTCTGCCTTTGCCCAGCGTGTAATAGATGAAGGGCTAGCCTTTATTGGACCCTCACCCCAATGGCTGGATCAGATGGGCGACAAAGTCAGTGCGCGCACAGTGATGGCAAAGCTGGGAATGCCTATTTTTGCAGGCAGCGAACTGATCACCGATGTGGCTCAGGCCGAGGCGTTTGCGCAAAGTGAAGGTTTTCCACTGGTGGTTAAACCTGCCGGTGGCGGCGGTGGCATGGGTATGCAAGTGGTCCACACAAAAGACCAACTTGGTCCAGCCTTGCTGCAAGCCAAGGCTATTGCTAGCAAAGCCTTTGCTGCCTCAGGAGTTTATCTAGAGCGGTGGATCGAAGCACCCAAGCATATTGAGTTTCAGATCGTTGCTGACCAGCAAGGCAATGCCATGCATTTATTTGAGCGCGAATGCTCTGTGCAGCGGCGGCATCAAAAGTTAATAGAGGAAAGTCCTGCGCCTGGCCTTGATAGTACTGCCGTTGTAAAGCGAGCCGAATCTTGTGCACAGATATGTGCGCAGTTGGGCTACGACAATCTTGGCACAGTAGAAACACTTTATACCCCAGCCGGTGAAGTGGGGTTTCTCGAAATGAACACCCGCATTCAGGTTGAGCATGGTGTAACTGAAGAAGTCACAGGTGTAGATTTGGTGCAGTTGCAAATCTCTTTGGCATGCGGCGGTAGTTTGCCTAAGCAAGTTACGCGTACGGGTTTTGCCATAGAAGCCCGGCTTTATGCAGAGGACCCCGAGACCCAATTTCCCTCTACGGGTACTCTCAGTATCTTTAAACCCCCCAAGTTATTTGCAGTAAGGGTGGAAACTGGGTACCAAGAAGGGCAAACCGTATCGCCTTATTACGACCCTATGTTGGCCAAGATCATCGCTAGGGGCGATACCCGGGAGCAGGCTATTGGCCGACTGCTGATTGCGCTTAAGGCTTTTCAAGTTGCGGGCGTTAGCACTAATTCATCGCTACTTATGCGCGTTTTACAAGATGCAGCGTTTCTTCGTGGCGAAGTAGACACAAATATTATTCAGCGCATTCAAGGGTCAAGTAGTGGACGAACGCTGCATTAGGCTATATTGGGCATAAAGAGATTTAGCGACGCGCTCAGCGAAACGCTAAAATGAGTATTTAGGAGAGGGTAGAAAAATGGCGAAGCATGATGTTGAAAGCGAAGTAACAGGCAACGTTTGGAAAGTGCTTTTAGAAACCGGCGCAACAGTGGCTGCCGGCGATGTAATTATAATTTTGGAATCTATGAAAATGGAAATTCCAGTGGAAGCACCTGTAGCAGGCAAGCTCATAGACATTATGGTTGCGCCAGAAGAGCAGGTTGAAGAAGATCAAGTACTCGCGGTTATTGAAAGCTAAAACTCACACTAGAACGAAAAATAGCGCAAAAACACAGCAAAAACACAGCAGAGAAGAGGTGCAAGATGGAACAAGATTTAGTCACTATTGAAATAAAAGATGGCGTCGCAGATGTGCGTTTGAATCGTACAGAAAAATATAACGCGCTAAGTCCGGGTATGTTTCAAGCAATTATCGACGCAGGCGAAACGCTGGCTGAATCTAAAGACGTCCGTGCGGTTGTGTTGTCAGGCAATGGCCGCGGGTTTTGCGCAGGCTTAGACATGGGCAGTTTCACAGCGATGGGTGACGGGTCACGCAAAAAGGGCAGTACTGAAAACACGCTGCTCGCTAAAGACGACAGAGTGGAAAATTTTGCGCAACGCCCAGCGCTCGTCTGGAAACGCTTGCCCGTGCCTGTAATAGCGGCCCTACATGGTGTGGTTTTTGGTGGAGGCGCTCAAGTTGCGTTAGGTGCTGATATTCGTATTGCTGCCCCTGATATGAAAATGTCCATTATGGAAATTAAGTGGGGTCTTATTCCTGATATGAGTTTGACCCAGACCTTGCGCGACCTTATGCCCATGGATTTGGCCAAAGAGCTGACATTTACGGGTCGTATTTTGAATGGCGAGCAGGCCCTTGAAGCGGGGCTAGTGACACATGTAAGCGATGACCCCTATGCACACGCCATGGAATTAGCTACCGAAATTGCATCGAAGTCACCAGACGCTGTGCGTTCTGCAAAAGAGCTGTTCGAGGCGGCTTGGCACGCTGATGAGCGCACCGGCTTGGAGCTAGAGGCATCTTTACAGGGAGCATTGATTGGCACGCCTAATCAAGTAGAGGCGATAAAGGCCAATTTCGAAAAACGTGCGCCTGCATTTAGTGACGCAAAATAAAAAGTCAAAGTAAGCACTCTGGGTAAAAGTCATGAGTTGGGAATCGGAAGTTAGAGAAATAGAACGTCGACGCTACCTTGCCAAGCAGCAAGGCGGCGAGGCGGGTATTGCCAAACAACACGCCCGCGGCCGGATGACAATTCGTGAGCGTATTGAAGTGCTCTTAGATGACGGTAGTTTTAGAGAGCACGGTCAGGCTACAGCTAGTCCGGTTTATGACGAAAATGATCAATTGTTAGAATATGTGCCGGCAAACTATGTTGTTGGCTTCGGCAAAGTTGCTGCGCGCAGAATCGTAGTGGCAGGTGAAGACTTTACCTTGAAGGGCGGCTCCCCAAACGCTGCGGGATTACGTAAAAGTGTGTATGCCGAACATTTAGCTGTGCAATATAAAACACCGCTTGTGCGTATGTTGGAAGGTGGCGGCGGTAGTGTTAAAGGCGGCGCGAAGAAAGGCGGGACTGTTGGCGACCCCGTTTTTACCGAGCCTAGATTTAAAATTATTGCCGATGCAATGACAGTTGTTCCTGTAGTTTCCGCGGCCCTAGGCGCGGTGGCAGGTTTCCCCGCCGGGCGCTTGGTAGCATCACATTTCTCAGTAATGACTCGGCATACTGCCCAAGTTCTTATCGGTGGTCCGGCGCTGGTTGAGCGTGCCCTTGGTGTAAAAATGACGAAGGAAGAGCTGGGCGGCGCAGAAGTTCATGTCAGAAGTGGCATTGTCGATAATATGGCGGAGGATGAGCACGATGCTCTAGCCCAGATCCAACGCTTTTTAAGCTACCTGCCTAGCAATGTTTGGCAACGCACTCCGCGTCGGGAAAATACAGATCCGATATCGCGTATGGAGCAAAGTCTGCTAACCGCTGTGCCTCGGGAAAGTAATACCGGCTTTGATATGCGCACCATAGTTAACGGTATTGTGGATGCAGACAGTTTCTTTGAAATTTCGCCCTATTACGGCCCAAGTCAGATATGTGGCTTGGCAACATTAGACGGTCAACCCGTAGGCGTACTCGCTAACGATTGCATGCATTACGCTGGCGCTATGACCGCAGAAGCTGCGCAAAAGTATCGTCGTTTTGTGGAAATGTGCGACACATTCCACGTGCCTATTGTGAATTTCATTGATCAGCCCGGCTTTATGATCGGGCCAGAATCCGAAGCTGCAGGTACTATCCGCTATGGTATGGCAGCCGTTGCTGCTGCGGCCCAGTCCACTGTGCCATGGGCTGTAATTCAGGTGCATAAGGGCTTTGGTGTAGCTACCGCCGCCCACTATGCACCAGGTGCTTACATATTGGCTTGGCCTTCCGTAGAATCCGGACCCCTGCCTATTGAAGGTGGTGTTGCGGTGGCTTTCCATCGTGAAATTGCCGCGGCAGAAAATCCAGAAGAGAAACGTCGAGAGTTAGAAGATAAATTGCGCGAAGCGCGTTCGCCTTTCCCTCGGGCGGAATCTTTTGCGGTACATGAGTTGATTGATCCTAGAGAAACGCGGCCAGTGCTGTGCGAATGGATAGATTGGATTCAGCCCCAACTTGAAACTCTTGTTGGGCCAGTGAGTTTTGGTATTCGGCCTTAGTAGCTAGTTAAATAAGTAGCCAAATACTAGTTTAGTTAATTAACCTAATTATTGGAGAGAACATATGTCGATTTCATTTGCAGATCAGGTAGCCATTGTAACCGGTGCTGGTGGTGGTTTAGGTCGCTGTCACGCATTAGAGCTAGCACGCCGTGGTGCTAAGGTTGTGATTAACGATTTGGGTGGAGCGATGGACGGCAGTGGTGGATCTTCCGAAGCGGCTGAAGCCGTTGTTGCCGAGATTAAAGCCATGGGCGGCGATGCTATTGCAAACGGTGGATCAGTTTCAGACAGAGCTGGCGCGCAAAGCATGGTTGATGATGCAATGAACGCATGGGGCCGAGTAGATGTACTTGTTAACAATGCAGGCATTCTGCGCGATAAGTCATTCTCAAAAATGACTCTAGATGATTTCGATATGGTCGTTAACGTTCACCTCATGGGTGCTGCCTATTGCGCTCACGCGGTATGGCCCATCATGAAAGCGCAAAACTATGGCCGCATCCTAATGACCACTTCACCTACAGGGTTGTATGGCAACTTTGGTCAAACAAACTACGGCGCGGCCAAATTAGGTCAAGTGGGCCTAATGCACAGTCTGAAGATCGAAGGTGCAAAGAATAATATTCACACCAATACCATTGCACCAGTTGCTGCAACTCGTATGACGGAAGATCTTATGCCAGAAGCGGTATTAGAAAAATTGGGGCCAGAGTTGGTAACTCCTGCGGCTATTTTCTTGGTCAGCGAAGATGCGCCAAACGGTGTAATTTTGCAGGCCCAAGGCGGTAAGTTCTCAATCGCTTGTATCGTTGAGAACGAAGGTGTGCAGATTGGTGTAGATGCAACGGTTGAAGATATTGCGTCTAACTATGAGTCTATTGTGAATCTAGATGGCGCTAAGCCTCGTGGCATGTTGCAACTCAACGCAATGTAAATGAGTTGAGGCCTTAGCACTCATCGTTTCTGGTGAGTTTTGTTTAGTTTGAGGTACAGCCAAGCGTGGGGTGCCTTGAACTAATGCAGCCGGGACAATGTTTAAGCCACAGAAGTATTATCGTCTTTCTCTGTAAAAAAGGGTCTTATGTCTATGGCAGCACTAATTTTAATTTTCATCAGCGCCTTTGTTCTGGCAGGATTTTCTTGGCTCTTGCTTGGATCAAGATTTAACCTTCGCGCAGAAGGTTCAGATAATGACATGGCAAACTTGGCGGCCTATTTTGTTGCCTATATTCCCATTACATTTGCAGTCGTCTTTTTTGGTATTGGCGGTTAGTTCTAGTAAGTCCTGGCTGTTGAGTTCTAGATAACCTACTGTGACCGAGCCATCTGCTGGGTTGTTGTCTACAGCCAAACTTCCGCTCCCATCTCTATTTCTTATATCCAAGTCAAAGCAGGCACTAATGAACCTACCCCTCGATCCGGAATCTATTAAAGGCTTTCTTCATCCTGAAGAGGGCGCCTGCCTTTATCGTTATGCGTTAGATGCATCGAACTTAGGCCCATGTTTAGAGGTTGGCAGTTATTGTGGCAAGTCGACACTGTATATGGGTACTGGTGTGCGCGACGGGGGAGGCCAACTTTTTGCGTTAGACCATCACCGTGGTTCTGAAGAGCATCAGTTAGGTGAGGAGTACCATGACGCAGATTTATATGATGCAGAGTTAGGTGCTATGGACTCGTTGCCGGCGTTGCGTCGCACCTTAGCCAAAGCCGACTTAGAACAGTGTGTGATTCCGTTGGTGGCTTCTAGTGCTGAAGCAGGGCGTTACTGGCAGACGCCGCTGGCAATGGTTTTTATAGATGGTGGACATAGCCAATTAGCGGCGCAAACTGATTACCGTACCTGGGTACCACACATAAAAGTCGGCGGTTACTTAGCCATTCATGATTTGTTTCCAAACCCCGAGGATGGCGGGCAAGCCCCTTACGAGATTTATCAGTTAGCTTTAGCTTCGGGTTTGTTTGCTGCCCATGAGACCTGTCATACGTTAGGCATACTCAAGCGTATTTAAGCGACTTTGCTTGTTGGAGCTATGCGCGCTTAGGAGTGAATAAATTTGCACCAGCGGTGATATCCATCAATGCATCGGCCGCGAGCAACACAGCGGCCGCAGTCCAAGTAGGTTTTTCGTCCGGCCAGTGTACTTGGTCGGTAAAAACATAGCCTGTCCACCAACTGCCGTCGCCTAGCTGAAATTGCTGAATGTTTGTAAATAGAACTCGTGCCTTGTCTATTTCGCCAGCAGCAACACACGCCATAATTAGCTCGCAGGTCTCGGCAATAGTTACCCAAGGTTGGTCTGCTACACAACGGCACCCTAAATGCGGTTCAACAAAAGTATCCCACTTTGCAGAAAGTCTCTGTTTGGCTGCGTTGCCACTGACTACCCCACCGAGGATGGGATAAAACCAATCCATAGAATAGCGGGCTTTAGACTCCCAAGTACGATCAAAACGTTCAGGCTTATGTAATAGCGCGTCGCCTAGGCGCACTTTAGCTTGCATCCAATCATCGCTGCTATGACCTAGTGTTCTAGCAGCGTTAATAGCGCACTCAAGCGATTTAAATATGGAACTACAGCCAGTAATGAGGGCATCTTCAGATGGTCCGGTCTGAGTATCTACGGCCCAATAAATTTCCCCTGTAGGCTGCTGTTGGGCTAAAACAAAATTGATCGCAGCTTCTACCATTGGCCAGTACTTGCTCAGGGTTTGCTTGTCATTGGTGATTTGGTAGTAGTGCCAAAGACCTGTGGCGACGTAAGCGACGAAATTTGTTTCAGCCCGAGTGCCATCAACTACCGCATCATCATTGTAGGCAGCAAACCAAGCGCCATCTGATCTTTGACTTTCAGCGAGCCAGTTAAAACCTTTGCGTGAAGCTCCCCATCGACCTGCAACACTTAAGCCCATTATTGCTTCCGTATGATCCCACGGGTCAGTAATACCACCTGCGAACCAAGGCAGTGCGCCACTAGACAACTGTAGCCGCTCAATATAATCCGCTGTAGAAATTAGCGACGGTGTCAACTTTGGATTTTGATGTGCTTTCATCTAATGGTTGTTAATGCACTAGTTGTTGCGGAAATACATTACAACACTCTTACCCATTAGCGGGTTGAGTAGCTGATCTAGTACTTGGGTGAGTTTAGGTTTTTGCATTAGGTCCCAAACTAAAAAGCGGTGGTACTGACGCACTAACCAATGCGCTTCTTCAGGCGATTTATTTTCATCTCTGCGCCAGAACAAACAGCGTAACCACCAATAAGGCACATGCAAGCTATGGGCCCAGTGTCGGTCCATGAAATGCATAGATGTATTAGCGATTTGATTTTTCAATACATTGCTCTTGAATATACGGACATGACCGCCTTCAACTTCGTGGTAGCCATCACTCAGCTGCCAACAAACCCACTCAGGCAGGTAGCGCGGTACGCTCACCGCGAAAATACCACTAGGTTTGAGTACCCGTTTAATTTCAGTAAGCACTTTTTCATATTCAACAATATGTTCTAGAACTTCCGAGCAAATGACTTGATCAAAGCTGTCATCCGCAAAGGGCAGGGTAAAACCGCTGGCGCGGATAAAGGAACAATGATCAATTTTGTCTTTGTCTATAACAAAGTCAGAGAGGCGTTGTTTTGCTGTGGCTAAGTCTTTAGCACTAAGATCCAAACCCACAACGTGGATATCGGCCTGTAAAAATGTACTGATGCTGTGACGTCCCTCGCCACATCCTAGATCCAGTAGTTTATCGCCGGGTCGAAGCCCTAAACGATCTATATTGATGGTCTCCAAACTCATGAGCACATTGCCTTTGTATAAAAATCGGTCATTTGTAACGCAACATTAGACCAATTGAATTCGTTGAGTATACGCGCCCTGCCCGCGAGGCTTAAGGCTTCTCTGCGCTCCTGATCTAAGAGTAGGCTGCGGATGCCTGCTGCTAGTGCCTGAGGGTTTTTACTCGGCACAATTATTCCAGCATCACCGACAACTTCCGGTAGTGCGCCACCGTCAGTTGACACTACTGGTACACCACAAGCCATGGCCTCTCCCGCAGGGAAGCCAAAGCCCTCGTACTCAGAAGGCACAACGGCAATTGCGGCGCTAGCATAAAGCTCGACAATACGCTGAGTAGAAATGCCGTGGAGAAACTCAATTCGCTCTTCTAAGCCCAGGGTCTTAATACTTTGTTCTGTATGGCCGCCGGGTTTTGGCGCACCGATAAACGTCAGTTTGAGCTTTGGAAACTCTTCTACTAACTCAGCAAAAGCCGGGATTAAGTGTTGAGTGCCTTTTAGCGGCTGATCTGCGCTGGCTGTAGTGATGAGGTTGAAAGGAAGGCGCTCAATATCAGACTGCGGTCTAAAGGTATTGCAGTCGATTCCGTTGTAAACCACGGTCAGTTGACTGGGATTAACGCCAAAGTCCGCAGCAATATCAATTTTCGAATTTTCACTAACGGTAACTATATGTTTCACGTTGCGAGCTACTTTCATTTGCATATTCAAAAAATTGTACCAACGGCGCACAAGCAGGCGCATGCCCCAATCCGGTGTATTTGCCAGCGCAATGTCGCGATCAAAGGTAATAGGGTGGTGGATAGTCGTGACAACTGTATACCCCAACTTTGCGCTCTTGAGCAGGCCTGTGCAGAGACTTTGGTTGTCGTGGATGATGTCGTATTGAGGTTGTTCTGATTTCAAGTAGCTGACTAAGCGCCGGCCGAACGTATAAGGCTCTGGGAACCCACCAGATAGAAACGACAGCCATTCAAAAAAGTCAGTAGGCTGAAAGAACTGGCGTAGGCTTAAGGCTCGAGAAGGGCGCTTGTGTGCGTAAAGGTTAAGGCCGGGCAACTTAATTAACCCAACCCGCGGATCAAGATCGGGGTAAGGTTCGCCAGAAATCACATCTACATGATGCCCAAGTTCAGTGAGCGCCTGGGATAGATATTTCAAGTACACGCCTTGACCACCACTGAATGGATTGCTGCGATAACCCAAGAGCGCAATGCGTAAAGGCTGTGCGGATACATCCGAATGCAGCGGCCGATCCCTATTTTCCAACTTATGCTTCCAGTCCGCGTGAGAGCGCAGTCTAATGCACCGGCGGGAATGGGGGTAGAGGCGCTTACCTGAGTCTGTACACATTACCAAAACCGCCGGCCCCGTGACTTACGGCTTAAACATGAATAGAATGCAAGTTGAGAATATTTTTAGTGAGCAATATTCATGTCTCAAGTTGAAATCCGCCATTTAAGAACTCTAGTGGCATTACGTGATACCGGCAGTTTGGTGGAGGCGGCTGAGCGCGTGTACCTAACGCCGTCTGCCTTATCACACCAAATAAAGGAGCTTGAGACACGTATTGGTTGCGCGTTGTTTGTGCGCAAGACTCGCCCGGTACGCTTTGCTAGCGCTGGCAATCGATTGCTGAAACTCGCTGATGAGGTGCTGCCTCGAGTGCACAGTGCCGAACTTGATTTACAGCGTTTGGCTGGCGGTGAGTCTGGGCGAATATTTATGGCTATTGAATGTCACAGTTGCTTTGAGTGGCTGTTGCCTGCCATTGACGCCTATCGTGACGATTGGTCGGATGTGGAGTTAGATATTGCCAGTGGTTTTCACTTTGCACCTTTACCAGCGCTGGCGCGGGGTGATTTAGATTTAGTCATCACCGCTGATCCAGTCAATGAAGCGGGTATTCACTACTTTCCGCTGTTTAGTTATGAGGCACAGCTGGCGGTTGCTAAGGGTCATGAGCTTGGTCAGAAACCTTGGATTGAGCCTAATGATTTGGCTGAGGAAGTGGTAATTTCCTACCCTGTTGATCGTGACCGCCTCGATCTGTTTACGAGTTTTCTGGATTTAGCCGGCGTTGAGCCTAAACGGATTCGTCATGCTGAGCTTACCACTATGATTATTCAATTGGTTGCCAGTGGCCGGGGTGTGACATGTTTGCCTAACTGGGCATTGCACGAGTATTTGGAAAACGACTATGTTGAAGTGCGCTCGTTAGGTGAAGAGGGTGTATGGCCAACTCTGTATGGCGCCGTGCGCAGTGATCAAGCCGATGCGCCGTTTATATCTGGGTTTATTGAAGTGGCTAAAACCACCTGCTTCAGCAATCTTAGAGGCATTGTCACCGCTGAGTTAGATGACCTTAAGTTCTAGTTTCACTTGAGCTGTGCAATAAAGTGAGCCCTAAGTATTAAGCCTCTGTCTACTAGGGGACCAAGACCGAGCTAACCCAATTCCCCTCAACAAATTTATACAATGTTCGGTCATGCACACCATTGCTTTGGGTCAAATCTAACCGCTCTATTTCCACCGGTTGAATAAGCAGTCCCTTTGCGGCGTCTGGAGCAATAAGTGGCTCTGGTGTGGTTAGCTGTTCTAATTCGCCAAGCAATGCCGACCTATCCCCAATCACCGTACTTTGTGCGTGTTGCTGATACAACCAATCCATTTTCTTTGGCGCATCGGGTCTAAACTGCCAGCTTTGCGCGACTATTTCCGCATCTAGTGGCGTTGTGTCGACCTGCATCCGGTACTGGATTTCAATACTTGGCCAATATGTCTGTATGGACACGGTGCTGCTGTTCGCGAATTCTGCCCATTTTGGGCTGCTGGCATTTATGAATATTGCCAGCGCTTGAGTGTCATTAAGTTCCACATTTCTTAGCACTAGTGTACGTGCTTGGGGGCAACCTTCGGCATCAACTGTGGCAAGCACGCAGACATGTGCCATTGGATCTCCAGCGTCTCGAGCCAGCTGACGATCTGCGTGGAAACGCAGAATTGGGTCTGCGTTTATTGGTGGTTCAATAGGCAGTTTATTCGAAGGGTTATCTACTGACATTTTGTTCCATGTCGCTCTTAATAATATTGATCCAACGCGATGTATTGATAAATCCCTTGCCCCAGCTTGCGTAAGCACTGAGTTCGGCCTCAATTTCGCTGTCAGACAAACCGGATTGCTGGCCTTGCTGAATTATCTTTTGCGTTTTTTTGATTGTCGCTAGGCTTGTGCTTAAGTCCGCGACACTCGCCATTGGTCCGTGCCCTGGAATGATCTGAATGTCCGCTGGAACCATTTGGATAACTTGCTCAAGGTTACGGATTACTCCCGCCACGCTGCCCCCGCTGCCTATGTCGATGTAAGGGAATGCGCCGTTAAAGAAGTGATCGCCCATGTGCATGACGTTAGCTTGTTTAAACCACACCACACTGTCGCCGTCTGTGTGGCCGTTAGGCAGGTGAATTACCGCTAACTCGTCGCCATTAAAATGAATGGTGAGCTGGTCAGCAAAGGTAATTACCGGTAAGCCACTGGGTGCGAAGTTGTCTTGGTTGGCGAGGCGCACCCGCACATTATCGTGAGCTATTATCGCTCCACTGGAGCCAAAATTTGGGTTGCTACCGGTATGGTCGCCGTGGAAGTGAGTGTTCAAGATTAGTCGTGGTCGATCGCCACCAAGAGTAACTAATGCGGCTTGGATTTTTTCAGCCAACGGCGCGAACTGGTCGTCAATAATAAGAGTACCGTCTGGACCAATAGATACGCCAATATTGCCGCCGGAGCCTGTGAGCATGAGCACGCTGTCACTGATCATTTGGGCTTTAACTTCGACGCTGGCAAAACGGTCTGCTGCCCAAATATTGCTAATACTCAGAGCAGTGATAGGGATGAAAAATAATGCTGTCTTGATGAGAGTTTGCACAGTTTGCATAGTTTGCTTCCTAAATGTTGATACGAATTCCTGTCTTGTGATGGTTTGACCACTCCTCCGGTGCCTTGCTTTGGTAGGATTTCATTCTCGCGTAGAGTAACCCGTTAGCACTTGAAATTAACGCATCTTCCAATATGCCTTGTGGATCTACGTCTTTTACGTTTTCCATCAATCGCTCAAATGCGAAGAGAAAATGATTGCTGTGGCGGGCGCGAATGACAGTGCCGTAAAACAGTTCGAAGCGATCATTTTCATCTGTGATGACAATAATGCTTTGTAGCAGTCGCCGAGTGAACAAGTCTATATCGCCGTTGCTCTGTTCGGAAAAGAGTTCAGTCACTTCTTCCGGGTCTACTGTTCCGTCTTCTGAATCACCGTGGCTGGAGATATAGAGTAGTCCTGCGATGGCACCAAGTTGTGCGCGGACCAGTTGAGAAATTTGCAAAAACGCCTCTTGTCGCGCGTGTAATTCACTGGCGGCTAATTTTTCAGATTGAATAATGGCTTGTTCTGCGGTGCGCCCAATTTGCAGCGCTTGAGCTTGTAGTGCTTGGGTATTTTGCTCGAGTTCTTTTTGTTGCAAAAAGTAGCCTATAACCAGCCAAAGAAAGGCTAGAGGTGCAAACGCGCCTTCTAAGAAGCTACCCAATTGCTCCGCTGGGAGTCGTGAAAATCCTCCCCAACCTACTTGGGTAGTGATATAGCTTGCGCCTAAAAATATCCAAGCAGCGGTGATTGTAAGCCCAAAGCGAACTCGCCAATCGAGAGCTTTGCTGTCCTTGGTATGGACTCCGGTGGACTGCTCATTATTACTTTGCATTACGGGTGCGCCAGTTAGCCGTCACTTTCGGCGGCTGGCTTTTTCCTTTGACGGCTTGCAGGTTTTTTCTCTTCTGTAGGTTGTACAGCGCCGCGTCTGTTTATCTCGGCGATATCTTTTTGTATTTCACTCAACCTAAACAAGATGTCTGGCAGTTGATCGCTGATACGCCAAATTAAGTAAGCGATAACTGCCAGCAGTAGAAATGCGAAAAAGCCCATCGATTGTCTCCAATATTATTTTCTTGAGGTGCTCGATCTAACAATAGATTGAGCAATTGTTACAAATTGTCCAAGGGTGTGTGCAGCTATACCTGCTGGACCCCAGAGAGTATAGCTTATCCAGGTCACAAAGCGCCTGATGGTGCCTTTTGCTGGTTAAGCGAGTGATCCTGTAATGGATTTTCTTTGGCTGAGTTCTATCCAGTTACCATCTGGGTCGCGAACAAAGCTGATAAACGCCACTTCACCCAAGCGCACAGGTGCCATACCTTCGCTACCACCGTTATTTATGACATGGGCGTGCTCTGCAACCACATCAAAAATTTGCAACGTCATATAACGTAGCCCCAACGCTTTTTGCGGTATTACGCCTAAGCTGTTGCCTTGGGTTAGTAGTATCTGTGATGAGCCGACGCGGAATCCGCCTTCAGCGTCTTGGGCTAGCCCTAAGGTTTGCGCGTAAAATTCTTGGCTGCGCGCCAAGTCGGTGACCGCTAAGGTAAGTGATAAATTCGGACACTGCGCCGTCATTGGGCAAAGGTCTATGTCGTTACCGTCCGGGTCTAAAAGTTGAGCGGGTTCTTCAACCACGGCACTGTAGATACTCAACTTGCTCAAACCACTGTCGCCAGTTTCTAGTGCATGACGGCTGTGATTCACTTTCAATACACTATCGCCAATGGCGTGACGGTGTTGGCGAGCGCCGCCGCCCAGCGGCAACATTTCGCTGTAGGTGAGGCCAACTTGGTCTTGCCAAAATGCCAAGCTGGAGTCCAATTGATTGGTGTACAGTCCAACATCTAAAGCTGGTTTTGCGAGTTTCAAGACAGCGACTCCTGTGAATAATGATACGAACTGGTGTTTGGACACCTTATACTTTGAGTAATAGTACCGCTGCGGAAAGTTCTGGTGCTATCCATTTTTGGTTGTTTATTTTTCCAAATAGCGCCAAGCGAATGTAATAGAGAGATTTCACCCAGTGGCGAAAGCAATCAAAAAGGTGGCGAAAGCAGATAAATTTGCAGTGCACCCCGCCAACCCAGAATTAGTAGCGCAGTTGCCGGATGACTTTCAGTTTGCTGAAGATTTTTGCCAGCGTCTTGAAGCGGTTTTTGCGTTCGATGAAGCGAATAGAATTGTGACCGAATTGGGACAAAAAACCGCTTCAAGTTATTGGTTGAATGACCTACAGATACCAACTGCACGGGACAAGACGCTACTCATCGCCTCGCTAAAAGAACATTTAGGTGGCTCGTTGGGTGAACCTATACCCCTGCTGCCTGATTTGTACTCAGTGGCGCGAGGTGCCGGTATCTCTCAGCATACTAGTGCCGAAAGTGGGCAAATTTATATTCAAAACCCAGCTAGCTATTTTGCTGTTTCAATACTCGACCCCCAGCAAGACGAAGAGATTTTGGATTTAGCCGCGGCTCCCGGAGGCAAAACTTTGGCTATTGCTGCACGTATGCGCAATACAGGTCGGGTCGCAGCGGTGGAACCTATTCGCGGTCGATTTTTTCGTATGCAGGCAAATTTGCAGCGCTGTGGTGTAAGTAACGTAGACTTTTACCAGCGTGATGGACGCAGTGTTGGTAGGGCGGTTCCCGAACGCTTTGATCGTGTTTTGTTGGACGCTCCCTGTTCTTCTGAGTCGCGCATGAGTTGGTTAGACCCCAGCACTTATCAGCATTGGAGTCCGCGCAAGGTTAAGGAAACTCAGCGTAAACAAAAGAGCCTAATTCGTTCGGCCTACGCCGCGCTGAAACCTGGCGGTACTCTGCTGTATTGCACCTGTAGTTTTGCGCCAGAGGAAAATGAGTTGGTGGTGGCATCTTTAATGAAGAAAACTGCTGCGCAGATATTACCTATTACAGTGTATCCGCCTAACTCAATGTCTGGGCTCACCCGGTGGCAGGGCAAGGGGCTGAATGAGGATTTGGCTCTGACTTTGCGCATGTTACCCGCTGGTCCTTGGGATGGTTTTTATGTGGCGAAAATTTTCAAACCTGCCAGCTAGCTATGCTCCAGTGATCAGGTGTGCGCTTTAAGATCGTAGTTTGCAACCAACTTACATCGTCCAAAGTTCACATCTTGCCAAGAGCTCGTAAATGTTAGGTCTGCGATACCTAACGGCGCAAGCTCTATCGTTAGTGTTGGATTGCCGAGTAGTCCAGCTAAAACACTAATGCCCGGATTGTGTCCTACTAAAATTACATCTTGAAAATCATCGGAGGTGGTCTGCAGTATGCTGAGTATTGACTCTGGGTTGGCTAAATAGAGGTCTTCTACCGACTGCATAGGGCACTGACAAGCGGTAGATATGGTGCGGGCGGTGGCTAAAGTTCTAGCCGCCGGACTGGTCCACAACCAATCTGCAGTATTTTCTTTGCGTGTGCGTAGCTGTTGGGCAGTGCTGTGCAAATCATCAAGGCCGCTCTGATCTAGCGGCCTTGTGTAATCTGACTGTCCGAATCGACTCGGCTCGGCACTACCGTGTCTAATAAGTCGAATTCTACGTAGGTGGGTATTAGTCCCAGAGGTCAAAGAATTCGTCCAATGCCTTAATCTGACCTCCGGATGCCGACGAAGGCACTATGATCGGAGTTTTGATGCCAGCATCAAACCAAGCCTCAATACCCTCTCGCACCTCGCTAGCACTACCGAAAAGTGTGGTATCTGCAAGCCAGCGGTCTGATAAACACTCGGGTACGCGGTCATAGTCTTTTTCAGCAATGGCTGCTTCTACGCCATTCATTTCCTCTTCAAAGCCAGCCTCTTTCCAGTAATTTCTGTAGTTTGGGAGGAAGGCATAGCTGGTTAATGTTTTGCGGCATACTGTTGCGGCGGCAGCTTTGTCGTCACTGACACAAGTGGGAATCATATTGCCAATGAAGAAGTCGTCATTGCTGCGGGTTTCCGCAGATAGGTTGCCCAGTGAATGACTCATATAGGAACGCGCGCCATTGGCAAATACCATGCCGCCGCCGATTTCCTGAGCCAGTTGAATCATCTTGTCACGCAGCGTTGCTAAAACTATGGGTGGCATATCGCCAACGCGCGGTACTGCGTGCATGTCCTCAACAAACTTGCGCATATCGCCCAATGGCTTACCCGCAGTAATGCCCATTCGATTTAACGCGGGAGCGTGGCTCACGCCTACACCAAAGCGAAAGCGACCATTAGATACTTCATGTAAGAATCCGGCAGTTTGCGCAAAGTCAGCCACGTTACGTGTATAAATTGGGGTGATACTTGTGCCGATCATAACGTCAGTTGTCGCTAAGGCTATGGCATTGCACAGAGAAAGACTGTCACCCAAGCTGGGTCCAAAGATGCCTGGAAAACCTTTCTTTTCAATTTTCTTAGCGATCTCGATGGTTTGTAATCGACGCCCAGGCACTGCGGCAAGGCTCACTGCGGGTAGTTGAGTCATATCCCCTCCTATAATTTGCGGCTGCACTAGTGCCATGACCAATGTCATGACTGGTGCTCTAAATGTTAGTTTCTCTCCTCCAATATGCCTGCTGCATTGTGGAGTGAGTACGAAGGGTACTCGACCTTAGAGTTTTCGCCAAATGTGCAGGTGCCTTTAGCGGCCTTTGACCGGTGTAATATCATCCCAGTCACTGTAAGCGCGTTTGCCGTGTGAGCGCGTCATACTCCGTCTTATTTCGGGGTAGTGGACTACATCTACGGGCCAACCTTCTCCACCCATCAGGTAAATCAAATCTTCTGGGTTAGGGTTATGCAAGCTGTGGGCCTCAGACGGTGCTGGGAAACCCATAAAATCTCCGGGGCCGACCTCGAATGATTCTTCGCCAATATGCGCAATACCCCTGCCAGATACGATGTAAATGAACTCCTCGTCGGCATCATGGTAATGGTGGGTTGTTGAGTCGTTACCCTGACTAATGGTGACCAAATGTATGCCAAGGCGTTGCATTCCCGCAGCTGAGCTCAGTGTTTTTGTTGAACGAATAGCATTGTCGTTAAACTGGTGCTGTACTCGAACGGTGGGTAGAGTCGCAATTTTTTCTTTGTTAACTAAGTGTTCGCTCACAGGAGTCCCTTTATCTGCTTGTACAGGCTTGGGTTTAACGCGTTATTAATTTGCGTATGGTAGATATCAATTTTTCGTTTTGTTCCACTGTACCCACGGTAATGCGCAACTTGTCTTTAAGCCGTTGAGTAGGGAAGTAACGAACCAAGATGCCCTTGGCTTTCAACGCCTCGTACAAACCTTCTGCATCTATTTCATCAGGCGTCGTTGCTAGCAAAAAATTTGCCTCGCTTGCTGGGCTAGTGAAACCCATCGTATTTAGCGCCCGCTGGAGCACCTGACGTTGCTCGCGCACCTGACGCCAAGTTTCTGCTGCATAGTCTTGATCCGTTATTGCGGCTAGCCCTAAAGCTTGGCTTATCATGTCTACATTGTAGCTGTCGCGGGTCTTTTCCAGCATTGGTTTAATCAGCTGCGGGTCACCAAGTAAATATCCTAGGCGCAGCCCGGCTAGGCTATAGCCTTTGCTGAATGTGCGCAGTACTAACACATTTTCTCTGGCATTGATTAACGCCTTGGTTGAAGAGGTCGAATAAGTTGATTCTGGATCTATAAAGTCGACATACGCTTCGTCGATCAATAGTACGCCGCTGATATTTTGTGCAATGGTTTCTAGGTTCGCCAAGGGCGTAAGGTGACCACTGGGTGCATGAGGATTCACTATGCAAGTTAGCTGGGCGTTATGTTCTCTCATATTTGCGCTGAAGTTTTTTGGAATTGACCAATCTTCTTCTAGCGCCAGCGCATGAATATTCGCGTCCTGAATTTTTGCTAATACCGGATACAACGAGTAACTAGGATCCGTGGTGCCTAACGTGCCTCCAGGTTCAACAAAGGTGGTGATTGCCAGCCGCAGTGCTTCGTCGCCTGCGTGAGTAATAAGCACGTGGTCGCGGCTAAGACCATGCTGCGCAGCAATAGCGTCACGCAATTTGTCTGCTGTAGGTTGCGGATAAACTCTGAGGTCCGCCGTGGCGAATTCCATCAACGCAGCCTGAACTTTGGGACTGGCAGGGAAAGGGTTTTCGTTAGTGTTGAGCTTAATTGTTTGTTGTTCTAGCGGTTGCTCGCCAGAGCTATATCCCTGCATGGCGGCTATGTTAGGTCGTTCAAATTGACTCATTAGTTGTTGGGCTCTTACTGGTCTGGATTTTCTGGAGGTGCGTCATTCGCAGCTTGGTCTAAGTTGGCTACTGTAGCATTATGATCATCTACACCTTGCCCCAATAACTGGGCTAACCACAGTGTTCTCGGATTGGCTTCTAAGGCTATCTTCCCTGTCATGGTCAGCGGCACTGAGAGAAACATACCAACTGTGCCTAAGATCCAACCCCAAAAAATCAAGGACAAAAATACCACTAGGGTTGAGAGGTCTAAGCCCTTGCCCATATAACGCGGTTCCAGAATATTACCAACGACCATATTGATTAGGAAAAAAACAAGTGCGACAGCCCCCGCTGCGCCTGGACTGTGCTGAATGAGTGCTAACAATAATGGCGGTACTGCGGCAAAAATTGAACCAATGGTGGGTATAAAGTTAAGTAGAAAAGCTAAAAGACCCCAAAGCACAGGGAAGTCGATGTCGAGAATCCAAAGCGCGGCTGTTACCAATGCGCCTGTGAGTAGGCTCATTGAGGTTTTGATCGCAATATAACGGTTCATGTTGTTGGTAAAGCGACTGAAGTAAGCCAGATCTCGCTCAGGGTTGCTCAGCACTGAACTTAGCTTTGGATAAAAGCTGGCGGCTTCAGCGAGTATAAAGATGACTGTGAGAATGATTAGAAAGCCATTGCTGAGTAAATTGCCAAGGCTCGCTAAAGTAGAGCCAGCAAATTTGAGTGCAGAACTAATAGACAGACCGTCTAGTACGGTTGATACGTCTATAGGGATGCCGAAGCCTGCCAATGCTTGAACAACTTCACTTTGAATGCTCACAAGTCGTTCTTGGTAAAAGGGTAGTTTGGCAATAAAGGCGCTGGTTGATTGAGTGGCTACCGCGCCCATCAGTAACAAAGCGATGAATATGCCAACCACGACTAAGGTCAGCGCAATTCCGGCAGGTATGCCCTTAGCGCGAATCCAAAACATGGGCGTTGCAGCGATGGTTGCTATAAAAGCGGCCAATAAAAACGGCACCATAATTTCTTGGGCTGACTTGAGCCCCGCCGCAATAATGACAAGCGCTGCGAGCAAGATAACAACTTGGCTATTGCTTGAGGATTTACGCTGCTCCGCTGAGTTGTCCATGGTGTTAGCCTATGGGTCTTTGATTGGCAAGGCTGGGTACTTCACGCCTAATTCTATGTACTTCATCGCTATCCACGCCAGCGATCACGTAGCCGTCGCCTTCGGGTAGCTCGGCAATCACTTTACCCCATGGATCGACAATTAGTGAATGGCCGAATGAAGCGCGATTGGCGCTATGGGCGCCGTGTTGCGCCGGTGCAATGACATAGCTTTGAGTTTCAATGGCCCGTGCACGCAGTAAAGTGTGCCAGTGGGCTGCACCGGTTGTTGCAGTAAATGCCGATGGCACAGTCATGGCTACCGCGCCCATGGCCGCCAAACGTTGGTACAACGCTGGGAAACGAACGTCATAGCAAATAGTCAGTCCAACTCTGCCCATAGGTGTTTCTACGCATACGGCCTTCTCGCCCGGCGCAGTTTGCCTGGACTCCATCAGCTGTGGCCCGTTAGGTATGCTCACATCGAATAGGTGTATTTTTCTATAGCTGGCGCGAATGCTGCCGCTTTCATCTAAATACACACTAGTGTTGTAGCAGCGGTCAGGGTCCTCAGGAATCGCTTCGTGGAAACCGCCTAAGAGTAGTTGGCAATTGAGTTTGCGTGCTAGGTCCTGGCAGCGTTTGAGAATAGGACCGCCATCTTCAAGGGTTTCTAGTATTTCCTTTTTACCATCGTGGCGGCCGAGGTAGGCAAAGGCTTCGGGCCAACTGATCAGCTGAGCTCCTTCGCTGGCAGCCTGGCTAGAGAGCAATTCTAATTTGCTTAAGTTGGCTTCTACATCTATCCCTGCGTTGTGCTGTACTACCGCCACTTGGGTGACGGCAGGTGCGCTTTGGATGTCAGTACTGTCTGAGTGATGTTCAGTCATAAATCTTCTCCAAAGCGCTGCGACGCAAGCTCGCCTTAACTATCGGGTAGTAAGTCAGGCTGGATGCATTTGATCCGCGTGCCTAGGTATTCTTCCAGTGCCGGTAGATTAAAGGCGTCATCTTCAGAAACAAAACTAATAGATGTGCCTGATGCTCCAGCTCTACCCGTGCGCCCAATGCGGTGCACGTAGTCTTCTGAATCATCTGGTAGTTCGTAGTTTATAACGTGTGTTACGCCATCTACATGAATGCCCCGACCAGCTACATCTGTGGCGATCAAATAGCGCAACTTGCCCTCTTTGAAGCGGGCTAAGGTTGCCATGCGCTTACGTTGTGGCACATCGCCGGCCAGTGCCTCGCAAGGAATATCTTTTTTCCTGAGAAACTCGACTATGCGGTGGGTTTGATCGCGTCTGTTGGCAAATATAATAGCCCGCTCAGGTTGCGCATGTGACAAGAACTGAAACAGAACTTTTTGTCTTTCTCTTGCACCGACCAACCAGAACTTCTGATCTACCGTATCGGTAGCAACGCTTTCAGGTTCTACAATGATATGTTCTGCGTCGATTGTCCAAGATTGCGCTAAGCGCATGACCGCATCGTTGAATGTCGCGGAGAAGAATAATGTTTGCCGCTTACGCTTGTGTGGTGTTTGTAAAACAATGCGGCGTACATCTGGAATGAAGCCCATGTCTAGCATGCGGTCGGCCTCGTCAATGACCAGGACTTCTACTTCGCGCAAATTGATCTCGCGACGCTCGACAAAGTCGATCAGTCGGCCAGGTGTAGCAACCAATACATCTACCGGGCCTTCTTCTAGTTCTTCGCGTTGCTT
>Ga0115561_1000022_pt1 | contig 101212 bp, 87 predicted proteins | sample COGITO_mtgs_1105_4_FD_87201 | JGI IMG/M metagenome (GOLD analysis project Ga0115561, IMG submission 87201) | Pelagic marine microbial communities from North Sea - COGITO_mtgs_110512 | ecosystem: Environmental > Aquatic > Marine > Epipelagic | place: Germany:Helgoland, sampling site Kabeltonne...
GATTTTCCTGTTTCTGCGATTTTCCTGTTTCTGCGATTTTCCTGTTTCTGCGATTTTCCTGTTTCTGCGATTTTCCTGTTTCTGCGATTTTCCTGTTTCTGCGATTTTCCTGTTTCTGCGATTACGAAAAAACAGTTTTTCGGTATTATTTATTACGACCAAAGTTAAGATATATGAACGAAAGATCGACAAACGAAGGATCAAGATTCAGACAATTGGTACAAAAAGCAATGGATCAAAAAATGGAGATAGCGAATATGAAAACGTGTACTATACTTAATAAAGCAAAAATTGAGCAACAATCTATCAAGATTATGGAATTGAACAAAAAGGTACACACATTGGAAGCAAAAATAATTACATTGGAAGCAAAAATAATTACATTGAGACAGCAGAAGAGAAAATATGTTCAACTTAACATGGCACTGGTCAATGACAAAAATCAAACGACTGAGGAAATCAAACGCTTAAAAGGTGAAATAAGTCGACTGAAAAACACAATTGATGAATTAGTAATGAAATTTATATATAAACCCCAGATAACAGAGAGGTTGGCTGCCCTGCGACAAGAGAATGAATACAAAAAGAATTATAATTTAATTTTTTGACGTTTCCTGCGATTTTCCTGCGATTTTGTGAGTAAAATTTAATCTAGAATATGTTACACATATTCTGGACAACTACGGAGTAGATTAAACAGAAACAAAATAAAAATACTATCAATCACGACAGCCAGCAAGAAAAGAGCGTCAGAGGGGGTAGGTGTCAACCGTCCTAAGAAAAAGGCAAAACCAAAAAGACAGAGAGGGACTAAATTTATAAGTTTCACGTGCGAACTTGACAAAGACAACTGTGTGAAGGTAAATGGGTTGTGCATTACCCACAAAACATCCAAAGGAAAATCGAAAGTCGGGTGCTTGGTCAATGCCGATGTTGCCACCAAGTTGAGCTGTGGCTGTAACAAAAAAGTTGATTTCGAATGCGATGTCTGTTTTCATGTTTTTCCAATTAGTTTGGGCAAGGTTACCAGCCGCACTCAATGGTGTTCTATGTGCTCCAGTCAGTGGAAGCATTGTGGTGTGGTGACATGTACTTTTTGTTTTGACCGTTCATTTGCTTCTTATAAAGGATTGACTTTAAACGGCAAGAAAAAAGTCGATTGCATTGTCGATCAATCGGATCTTCGTTTAGCAATGAGCAGTCAAAAAAAAGTTGATTTCAAGTGCGATGTCTGTTTGCATGTTTTTCCGATAAAGTTGAACAATGTTACATGTGACAGAAAATGGTGTTATATGTGCTCCATTCGGTGGAAGCATTGTGGTGCAGACGAATGCACCTTCTGTTTTGGTCGTTCATTTGCTTCTTATAAAGGATTGACTTTAAACGGCAAGAAAAAAGCCGATTGCATTGTCAATAAAGCGGATCTTCGTTTAGCATTGAACAGTGCCAAAAAAAAAGTTGATTTCGAATGCGATGTCTGTTTCCAGCCATTTTCAATATTATTGAACAATGTTATCAACGGTCATTGGTGCGGCACATGCAAAAATAAAACCGAGCTCATGGTTTTAAATTTCTTACAGGAAATGAACATTAAAGTTATCACACAGTATATTCCTGGCGGCATGAAACAAATAAAAAAAAACTACGGCAAATTTGGCAAGCTGGATTTTTATCTACCCGAATTTAATCTTATTTTGGAGATTGACGGTCGACAGCACAACACGCAAGTCATACGATTTGGCGAGACACCACTTTTTCACCGAATGATTTTGGACAAGTGGAAGGATTTTTGGGCTCGAAAATGTGGAATGAACGTGATTCGATTTGATCAGGTAGCCATTTGGAACAACAAGTACGATTGGAAACAAGAAATGAAAAACCTTTTGACTTTTACTTCCGATAAACTCACTAATCAACTCAAAGCAACAAAGAAACGGTACAAAATGTACGCCAAGCAACATAACGATAAGAGTAAACGCAGGAGCATTCCAGAAAAGGTGAAAAGATCCCACAAAAAAGCACATACACCTTTAGGTGCGATGTTTACTACAAAATACAAATAAATCAATTATTATTTTTTCTATTTATTATTATTATTTGTGGGACTGTAAAGTTTTTTATTGCTTTCATAGGCCGGCGAGGTGGGACTGTAAAGTTTTTTATTGCTTTCATAGGCCGGCGAGGTGGGACTGTAAAGTTTTTGTTTCTTTTTTTGTGGTGAACTCGGCGAATATGTATTATCGTTTGGAGCATAATTTGGTGATTCTGGTATGTATGTTCCCGGTGAATATATCCTCTGTTTTTTCGACGGTGGGCTCTCATTTGGACTGAAAGGTGAATTCGGACAATAATTCGGCGATTTTGGACTGTAAGGTGAATATGTATTATTATTATTCGTTGGACTGTAAGGTTTTTTATTGCTTTCATAGGCCGGCGAGGTTGGGCTGTAGACCTTCTGTTTTTTCGACGGTGGGCTCTCATTTGGACTGCAAGGTGAATATGGTGAAATCGGCGCATAATTCGGACTTTCTGGAATATAATCTGGCGAATTTTGAACAGAATTTTCCGGAGCTTGATTGACTAACCATCCTTGTGTTTGAACTGGTGCCTGCACGTTTTGCCATCTTGGTATTGACGTTTGTTGTAGTTGTTGCCAAGCTTGTACTTTTGGTGCCATATCTATTTGCATTTGCCAAGCAGATTTATTTGGAGAATGATTAGTATTGGCCGTCGCAAAGGTTTGGTGAGAACTCCAGGAAGATGCGACACCTGTCCAATCTCCGAATAAATCTTCTTCATCAGAATCTGATTCCTCCGGTTTCCAGTCGTCATTGTCCCATTTTTTTTGATAATCTTGATCAATAACAACATCGTTATAATAAGAACCAATTTTGGGCGGATTACCAATGAGTAATTGTTCTGAAACTCCCGACAAGGTATCTTTCAGCCCCTTAACGGCAGCATGATGAAAAATCTCGACCGGTTGTTCAAAGGTAGCCCTTTTTAAAGGTGTAGAGTCGTCCATCATTTTCTTAACGCCATGTCTAGTTAAGGCATTAATATCTCCTGTCCATGTCATCCAATCAATAATAACCATGAAATGTCGCATATTGACGTAAATGCCATAAGCAGCAAGTACTTGATGCATTTCTTTTAATAGTACAGCTCTGGCTGCTTCGATACCTAATGCTTCCCGAATAGCAAAAATATCGTTACATATTGTTTTATTTTGATCAATCGATTGTAGTGTTTTTAAATGCATTAGATCAATCCCATCTGTTTCTACAATAAAACCTTGTCCTTCTTTTCTAATATGGGCTTTGTCGATATATTTGGAACCTCTAATTGTAGTCTCCATAATTATTTTAGCATATTTGAAAAAAGTAGTCTCATCTCTGACACGAACAAAAAGTTGAATGTCTAATAAATGATTGTCTGTATATGCTACAACGATATTTTTGCCTATATCGCGTACTCGATCTACTATATTTTGTATTGATATATCTGATTGTATCATTTTTTGACGAGAAAAATGACAAGTTAGAATATGTGAGGGTATTGTTGCACTCCAACGTTGATTATCGGGACAGTCCAAGTAGAATTGCAATTGAGGACTAATTGTATTGTCATAGGTATGTTTAAGAAGTAGGTCTTTAATCAATGTTTTTTGAATCTGTGTTTTAATTTTCCAAGCTTTTTCTGGTCTCAAATCGGTAGTTGGATAAACGGTAGAGCTTGGCGTTTTCATTTTTTTGGAAGCATTAATAAGTTCTTCGAATCTGGGTACGCCCAACGTGACGTTTTTGGCGGAATTCCCGGCCTGGTGGAAAGTATTTAAAGTCATCTGTGTAGAAAAAGAAAAAAAAAAGGTTAGAAGTTAAAACACCGGCGTTTGTTTACAAAAGACTTACTTGTGTGGTTGGTTCTCCTATAGATTGTGCAGCAATAGTACCAACCATTTCACCAGGAGCAACAATGGAACGATACCATTTTTTCAAAAGTAAATCTACAATCTTTTTCAACGATTCTGGTGAACAGGGTAAATATCGAATAGCGAAAACGGAAAAGACATAGGCTTGTACTAATGGTACTTCTTGAACAGCATCGAGTAAGGGTTGTACAATAGAACGTACATCCAAAGTACTACCACCGTCTTTATATTCTTGGACAAGTCGGCCAGCAGGTACTGAAATAGCCCACTTTTCTCCTATTTGAAATGGTTGGTTCCATTTCCACATCTTATAGACTTCTATCAATTCTGGCCATAATTCAAGGTCATAGTTGGCAAGGTCGTCGGTATCAAATCTACAGTCTACCATTTCATGATACATCCCATCAATCCCATCTTCACCATATTTAAATTGAATCACTCTTTGTTGTGAATCACGGACAGTGTTGTCATTTGTTACCACAATAGATTCTAAACTCTTGACTAATCGACGTTGAATATAACCAGTAATGGCTGTTTTGACAGCTGTATCGATTAGCCCTTCTCTACCACCTACAGTATGATGCCAATATTCATCTGGAGTTAATCCGTCAATATAGGAGTGTTTTACAAATCCTTTCGAACGGGCTGAATTATCGGTTGCTCTAAACATCGGAATACTACGTCCATGTAAAGTTGCTTGTATACGCTGACCGGAACAATTCTGTTGACCAACGCAAGCCATAATCTGTAAAATATTAACCATGGATCCCTTGGATCCGGATTTGACCATTAATCCTAGACTATTTGTTTCCAACATGGCGTTTTGTGCAATTAATCCCATTGAATCTCTTGTTTGATTGAGCATGCGGTTTATTTTAGGTTCTGCTAGATGGGTGTGTTTGACACGTAATAGTTGCACATCTCCATCCACATTAGCACATTCTTCTTGTACTTGCTGTGCAGTAGCGTTGGTAATCCGCATATCACCAATACCTATTGAAAATCCTTGACTTGTAAACCAGATATGATTAATTCTTTGTAATTCATTAATAAATTGACAAGTACGATCAGCAGAATAATCATTATACAAACAATGAATGATTGATCCTTGTGAGCGTCCAAGTGCTTTTTTACCTAATGGGCCTGAAATGCATCTCCCGTTAATAATAGTCTCTTTCCAATTAAAGTCTGAAGGGAATAAAAGAGAAAAACATTGTAATCCTGTCCACAAACGTCCGTCAATTTCTGGTTCTGGTAAAACTGCATTTTCTATCCACATGCAAATATTGCACATCTCTGCTTTATCGAGTGTAACTCCCGGACTTGTCATCATAAATGAGGATAATAATGAATCCTGTACAATGCCCATTACTGGTTTATTCGACTGGGGTGTAATAATATTTTGGGCAACTGACATTAGTTCCATTGCATCTGATCTTGATGCATATGTCTGTAATGCATGTAAATTCATTTCATCTCCATCCTAAAATAAAGGTCAGTTAAATAAAAATAAAAACAGAAATAAAAGTTTACTTACAAAGTCAGCATTGTACGGTGTTGTACAGGTTAAATTCAACCGAAATGTTTTACCAGACATAATTTTGGCACGATGGCACATAATTGACATCCTATGTAGAGAGGGTTGTCGATTAAATAAGACTAGATCTCCATCTTGTAATATTCTTTCAACAGCATCACCAACTTGTAAATTGGTTTGTCCCCGAATAGTCAACATATCTAATCGGGTACCATCTTTTTGAACTATATATTTGATGGATTTGTCTTGTTTGAGTACTTGGTCTCTTATTTTTGGATAATTAAGTCGGTTAACTTGTTCTACAATAGTTAGGACTTCAGCTACTTGTCGGGGAACGCCGACTTCACGCATATCCAACATAGCATCGCCAGTAATGACTGTTCTGGCTGTATAATTACAGCGTTTTCCCATCAATGAACCACGCATTCTGCCTTCTTTACCAACCAGACGTTCTGAAATAGATTTTTGTGAGGCACGGGTTGTCCCTTGTGTCTTCCGTTGATCAATATACATATGTACTGCATCTTGAAGACGTTGTTCACTGTGTTTTTTAACAACCGAGTTTTCATTGATGGATTTCCGTGTGGATGACGCTATACGTATTACATATAATAAGCGTCGTGTTATATCATCTTCTCCTCTAACTTCGTCACCGTCCATAGTAGGACTTGGTCTTACACAATTGGGTGGTATTGGTAACACTGTTAATAATAACCAGCTGGGGTGAAAATCATCCTGTACTGTTCGATAACGCTGTACATTCTCTTGGGGGATACATTTCAATCTACTATATGCTTCCACAGCGGTTAAAATACGATGTCCATCTTTATCTTCAATGGTTAAGGTTGTTGCATTTTTTTTTCTAATTTTACTTATTATTGCATTGCATTCTGGACACTTTTTACCTAAAGTTAAATTACTGACATAACCACAAGTACAACTGCGACGAAGCCAGTTTTGTACTTCCAGCATCCACCCCACATGATATAAAGGACAAGGTAATTCATAATGGCCAAAATGACCCGAACACTCACTCCAAGTTTGATCACAACATTCACAGACACCTCTGCGTCCCGCAACGCCAAATTTTGGATCTCTCAAGCCACCAGCTTTCGGTTGACCATTCTCATATAATTCATCAGTGATGACTTCAACAACGGAAATATCTCTAATTTTTTGAGGCGAAAGAATTCCAAAATGTAAGTCCGAGATTAGTGACATCTGAATTATAGTAATTATAGTTCAAAATAGAATAGGTGTATCAAAATAGAATATGTGTATCATATATGTTGAAGTTAGAGGAGACATTTAGATTAAAACTATAATTATTGGTTATATATTTATTATTGGTTCTATATTTATGTTAAAACTATAAAATTGAAGTGATTAGGAGAAACAATATTATTTACAAACCGTTAATATTGGAGATGGTAGCCATTCTATCACGGACGTTACCGGAGCTAAAGCCTGACAACGCATTAAAAAGTTCGGGATTGCGCTCTTTAACAGAACCCATCGAATTCGATGTTTTCTGGGTATTGAATGAAAATGGATTGTTGGGTTTAGAAGAGGCAGCATGGACAACAGAATGCGTTTGTGGGGTAGTGCTACTAGTAAGCCGACGTTTTTTAGTGACAATATCCATAACTTGGGATTCGAGAGCTCTTTTAGTTTTAGCCTGTGCCGACATAGCTAATGCATCTAAATCGGTTTTATATTTAGCACTTGCTTTATGGGCAATTTCCAACATTTTGACACTTTCCTTAGGGTAGTTTTGTGCCATAGCAAAAATGGCTTTTTTGTTTTCATCGGACATCATATCTGCTGGAAGAGAGGCTGACCAACTATCAACCAAAGCTTTGGACAAGGCTTCTGCTTTACTTTTGGTAGCTAATTCTTGATTTTCCTGCTGTGTTTTCCATTCGGATTGCATTTTGGCTAATTCTGCATGTGCTTTTTCTAAAGCCATTTTGGTATCACCGAGTTCCGATTCTTGATTAATCACTAATTTCATTAAATCTTCTTGATTTGTACCTACTTCTTCAGTTGGAGTTTGAACAATTGTTTCAGTTGGAGTTTCAGTTGGAGTTTCAGTTGGAGTTTCAGTTGGGGATTCAGTTGGAGCAGACATTTTGTTACTGGCTTCATGTGTTATATAGTCTGTTTTTTTTGTTTCACTCGGAAGATCGGATTGTTGTGTTGTTACTACATTACATCCGGCTCGTCTTGGCTCAGCACATAAAGAAACTTCTACTGCTCTTTTGGAGGTAGAACCATCACTATAGGAAGTATGCACATGTTGTAGTGAAAGTCCAGTATACAACCGATGACCAGTAGAACTCGGTTGAAGAGCATTCGAGGCAAATCTACCTTCTAATGTGGAGTCATCTACTTTACCTAAAATCCATTTTTTCCCATCGTCATCATTCCAGTGTCGTTGAACAGTTCCTACTGACAAACCTTCGGCATGCTCTAATCGTATCGGGACGTCAAGTAAATCTATATTCGCACTTTCTTCCTTGGAAAAATCAAAGGTAGGGTCATTTTCACCTTTAGAATCAGTGGAGGGGAGTACATTTCCTACAAAAAAAGAAGGCATCGATGAAATACAAAGAATTACTATTTATAGTTCTATTTGTTAGTTTGCATTAGAGATGCCTTTCTATCATATCTCACACTGTAGAGAAGAACAAATACCATTACAAGAGCAGCAGCAGCAGAGATAAGCATGGCCTGCAACCGATCCAACCGATAATGCTCATTAAGACCCAACCCAACACAACTAGTTGGTTCCATACTATCTTTAACCAGAAATAAAGCACCCTGATGAGCTTGCAGAACAGGGATAATTAAGAGAGTAGATAAAAACATTAAGAGCGCAGTCCCGAGTGCCGCAATTCGATATAAAACTCCAGTGACATAGATCAAAGGCTCCCCGCTTAATAGCAACCAGCTTTCGTCATAGACAGAGCCCATTTGTAGATCTAATGAAGGAGCAAGAACACCCAGTCCAAACAGAAGAAGAGAGAGGTAACCAGCAAATAGACTCGTACCGCGGACAGAGAGGGGGCCATAGAGAAGACCACGGACGTCAGTACTGTTAGTGTCGGGGGAGAGTAAGCCACTAGCGTTCACATTACAGAGACCACCGAGAGGTAGAGTTACATCTGTATTCAAATATAAGGATTCATTAAGAAAATAGGTCAATATAATAAAAAAAAGAAGTCCAGTAAATGCAATAAATGATTGTGTAAATCCCATTCGTTTTTTGAATCAAAGGCAATGCTTTATATACAGTCAAAATCCGAAAAAAGAAAATTGGGATGAGATCAGTATTAGGATGAGATCAGTATTTAAATAAGAGACCATCCAAATATATGTCAGAAGAGACATTACAATTGACCGTAGAGGAACAAGCCTCGGTAAGAGCATTGCTGAAGTCATTCGCTAAGGGTACAGATAGCACCCAACGTGGAACTCAAAGACAATCGTGGTTAGAAGTAGATATCGATGTAATACATGAGGCAGAGCCCGGGACTATGGTCTCATGGCTTCAATTGACACCGAAAACCCGAAGATATACGATTGTAAGAGAGACTCGTGCAGTTTTTGTTCCTTATATTTTAGATAAAATTCCAATTACTCTATCTGGATTATCAAAGAGATGTCAAGAATTAGGTATGAGCGTGACTACACAAAAATCGAACTGTACTATATGTAGTTTAACAATGTGTGAACCAATAAGAATATTTCAAATAGAAACAGAACCACGTATTACAGGTGTTATAATAACTAATATAATATACATTGTTTAAAGTATAGATTTAGAAAAATAAATTAAACAGCATTTATTACCCAATTGACTGGTTTAATTTTTGTTTCAATTGAGACTAATTGAGAAAGCATTTCTAACCGGAATTCAGCCATCTCTTTTTGCAGCGAGACCAAGATCCAAAATTGAGCAACAACAAGGACAAAGACCAAGATATAGATAGCCGACGGTAGAAAAGAAACAGAGTCTAACTCGTCGTCGTGGGTTGGCATTGGGGTCTCCGCATAGCCATATCTAGAGTGTAACTGAGAATCATGTAGATCACGAGTTTGTTCGGAAGGTAAATACATCTCGACCAATGGTGGGCCCTCAGAGTCAGCGTCAGACATAGTAATAGAGAACAACTTTATATAAATAGATAGAATAGAACGCAACGCGATGGATTTTTTTTTTTAGAATTTTAATTTGATATCTATTAAAGACTTTTGATTTCTTTGTCTTAGTTGAGGCAGTGATTCATTAATATCGATTACAGATTGAGCCGCTACGCTCGGTAGTTCTCCCGGTACAGGTGTCTTTTCAATTACAAAGGAAGGCAAAATATGGATGTCCGGTGGTGGAGGAACGCTAGGAGAAGTATACCATTCATTTGGCATAAATAAAAGCAGTAAACCGAAAGCCGATAAAATACCCTCTATCATTAAAGCACTGATTGCCAACGAATTCTGAACAGAGATAAATGTAATCGCAATTGAGATCAAGGTAATAACCAATAAGAGTCCGAGAAATGTACCCTCGGGTTGATGTGCCATATAGATAACAATAGGTAATGCGATCAAAGGCGGTGTGGCCATGACAGAATATTCACCGTTGACAGCCATGGCAAAATTGACAAGGAAAGCAAAAGGCACAGCCCAGGTTAAAACCACGCGCAGTCGCTGAGTGGCAGAAGCAATGTAGGTCTTGGTTTGGAGAATAAGATAGACAGTCCAGGCTTGATACAAGTCAAGCAGTGTTAATAATCCCAGTAATCCCAAGACAATCAGACTAAAAGGAAGCGTTTGTATACAACCACCCTCACTTAAACAGCGTACAGTAACTATTAGGCCGAGAAATAAGACTACTAAATCCAGAACAGAGACAGCGACAAGCGCCATTATGGCAACCATCCACGCTACTTTGGAAGGGATCAGCGAACAGAGCAGGACAAGGAAATAGAAGTAGCTATTAGCACCAATTATAGAAATAGCTTTACCCACCGCGTCTGAGGACAGAGGGACAAATAGATTGATGAAAATAGAAAACGCAAAGACTAAAATTATTCGTAATCTTACACCGTTTTGAAGATTGACAGGGCTTTTTGTCATATTTAGAGAAGATGTAATAGATGTTTATACTAAAATATTATTGATGGTATAACAAAACAAGGATCTCACACCAGACGCGGTTGTCGTTTGAGATCTATTATTCCTTGGAAATTGATAGTAACACAAGTTGACAATTGGAGTTGAATACAACAGAACCAAATAAGAACCAAAAGGGTAGGACTGAGGGCAACAATAGCCAGAGTAGGTGCCATTACTTGCAGAGATTGAGTACAACCAATAAGTATACTAACAAGAACAATATTAATTAGACTCCAGATAGTTAACAAACTTTCAGAATTCCGATGGAATACAAAGACAGGAGTAAAAGCCTGGGTAGAAACCATACAGATTATTATTATAGCCTGTAAAAAAAACGGGTCAACCAAAAATAAATAGAGACCCGATGAAAAGACGAGAATAGTTGGTAAATGCCTCACAACTCTATTGGGTAAACGAAGAGAAAATGGAGTCAGCTTATACCAAGATGTAGCCGAAAAGATCGGAATAAATGTAAAAATCTGCCGAGAACGAACACCAAATGCAATTGTTCTGCCCACTACAAATGACCAGGAACAAATTAAAAATACATAGATGATGTTTAACATTCATTCTTAAGCTAAGTCTTCCTTTATATCGAATTTCGTTTGAAAAAAAAAAAATCTGGAAACTTGAATACTTTTTGGATCTCGTCAGATTACCAGGATTTCCTCATATGTAGGGAATATATTTACCAAAACATCGAATTTTTTGTTTGGTGTTTTGGTAAATATATTCCCTACATATGAGGAAATCGAGGGGTCAAGATGTTACCTGAAAATAGTTAAGAGAAATATTTCAAAAGTTTTTCTCCAGGAAAAAAATATGTTACTCTTATATAATTGATATACTAATTACAATAAAAAAAAAAGAGAGCTTACATTTATGAGTAAATCTTGTTCGAAATGTGGGGTCAGTAAACTTTTGCAAATTTTTGGGAAAAGATCGGCAGCTCCCGATGGACACAATCCAGTTTGTAAACCCTGTGTAAAAGAAAAAGATAAGGCACGCAGATCAACTAAAGAATTTAAAGCAAAGAGAAATTTAAAGAATGCATTGCCTGCTGCTAAAGCTAAGAAAAAAAAAGCAGATGCTAAACGCAGGGCTGATCCTGGGTTTATTGAAAGGGAGAAAACACGCACTGGTACAGCTGAGTTCAAAGCAAAAAAAAGTGCATATCAAAAAGAATACCATGCCAGAACCGAAACAAAGGAATTGATTAATGCTCGCAACGCTTTGCCTGAAAATGTTTTAAAAAGAAAAGCATATAATGCCGATCCCATAAACAAGGAGAAAAAAGCAAAATACAATCATGGATACAAAGATACAAAAAATAAAAGACGCCGTGAAAGATATGCTACTGACCCAGAATATAAAAAATCTCGTTTAGAATTAGATAAGGTAAACCGTTCCAAACGCTCATACAAAAATCAAAGGAATAAAAGATCCAGAGAACGTTATGCAACTGACCCAAAATACAGAACAGAGAAGAATATACGTTCAAGGATTGGATACGCACTGGGCACCGACAAATCTGACCATGCAATGGACTTACTTGGTTGTACAATGAAACAAATGGTAGAACATCTCGAAAAACAGTTTAAACCTGGTATGACTTGGGACAACCAAGGCAAAGGAGACGACAAATGGGAAATTGATCACATTATCCCATTTGCTGCATTCGATTTAACGAATCGCGATGAACAATTCATCGTTTGCTGGTATCAAAATCTCCAACCGTTATGGAGACACGAAAATGCAAGTAAATGTGGAAAATATACGGAAGAGGGTAAGCAATCGCTTATCTGTAAATACAATGAACATAAAAAAAAGGGTAAGCAATCGCTTATCTGCAAATACAATGAACATAAAAAAAAGGCGGAGGTTATTGAAAAACACTAAAATGAACTGATACATAAATGCAATATCAAGTAAATACTATTAATTCAACTCATTTGAATCCAATCTTTAAATCCAATGTTAACCTGTAAAAAGTGTTTTGTCTATTTTTTGAATGAAAAAGCAGTATATAAACCCCACTGTTAAACCTAATAAAAAATCATGTCACTTCAAGCATCACACTTAAACTCAGCCCAAGATGGATCAATCAATAATCCTATGGCACCCTTTTTCGGAGATGTCGACCAGCGCTACGCCAAGATGTATGCAGAGGATAAATTTGCGCACGAGACATATAACCTTCCGAAAGTCTATGAGGGAAAGAACAAGCACTTGGAAACGGTGCTTGATTACCTCATTACTGAGGAGGATGCCTGGTATACTTCTGCCGTCTTGCCATGGGTTCTTACCGATGATTTATCTGTGAAATGGGATATTTTCCGTTTCAATAAAACACTCATGGATTTGGAACCTCATCAAGGTGTCCCCAGATACGTAACTGCTGAACGTGAATCTCGTACTGACCGCTTGGTTAGACGTGGTTTGGCGTTTATTATTGAACACGGCTTCTACAAAACCGATCAAGGACGTCAGCACTACCTTATGAACCTTAGACAAATTGTCGACAGTGTTAATGAGACAGCTTATCACGGAGTTATCCACGCTCTCTTGACTTGCAAAAACCATTACAAAGAATGGAATAGACAACATGGCCCTGCTGTGAATCGTCCAGGTCAATTGTTGCGTGCTCAACGTCGCAGATGGGCTCTTGTTCAAAAACAAGAACGTGGATTATATTTACTTGATGCTGAGTTAAAAGATCAAATGAAATATGAAGGTGTCAAACCAGACGTTTGGATCTTACCGTCCAAAATGTCTATCTATGTCACTATGGTACCATCTGCCGAAGTAGAATACTACCGTAAAGGTGCTGGTGCTGCTGCCAACCTTGAAAAGGGCCCAGCCAATATGTTATCCTTCCGTGGTAGTAGAGTTTTTGAAACTCGTCCATTTGACATTGATTTCATTGGTGAACCCCGTGATTTATTGGTGCGTGAGCGTCAAATTGGTGAATTCTACACCTTTCCTATGCTCTTAGAAGTGGCAACGGAAGCGGAAACCAAGAATAATTCACCACGTGTAAAGAGAGAGCTTGCCACACGTCGTGATATCTTTATTTATGATATGGAATTAGATGACTTTGAAAGAATTGAGTTTGATAGTGCAGCAGAAAAAGCACGTAATTCCTTTTTGAATATGCTCCTACAAAACCCACGTAGCTATAATATCACACTTGCTAATGAGGACGGTGCAGGATATACACGTGCGGAATTGCTGGAGAGATATGTCCCACTTGATGAAGGTACTGTTATGTTAGTTCGTCCATTCATGACCTATAATATGGCTTCTGCAATTTTGATGAAAGGTGGTCTTGAGACTGGCTTTACTGCTCATGGTCATCATGATTTTATGTTGACGGATGATGTCATCCACAAAGTGCACATTGGTCACTACACATTTTATCACAAATCTGTTGTTAAACAACCTAAAAATGTTATGATTGCTGAAGATATCTTTGCACATTCTTATATTAGTGGAGAAGGAACTGCGCTGTTTGCTAATGAAGAGGAACTCCAAAGACAAATGATGTCCAGCCATTTCCAACAAGATTTGATTCCTATTTGGATCACTAATAAACATCTACCCAGACCCGCATTCCAGGGTTCTCAAGCACAGAAAGCTGCTCAAGCTGCAGCTCTTGCTGCAGAGCTTACTAAAATGCCTAAAATTATGAATCCACTTGATCTAACTGGTTTTTACGGTTCTAACATCTTAAATGATCAGAATAGTAATCTCACCGATGATAAACCACACTACCCAATGGCAGAGCAATTGTCTGATCTCTACCAGTTTGGTCAATACAGTAATTATACTGGGGGAGAAGATGCCTTTTTAGCACCAATTCGCCACCTTAACACTATCTGTTTCAGAGGTCATACTATCACATGGAGTCAAGCTAAAGAGTCACACACTGCCATTACCCTTAATACTGGACATTGGGGCCCTAACGTCTATCCCGGTTGTCGCGCTGTCCGTAACGGTGAGAATACATTCTTAAAGGATATGGAATATGCCAAATACAGAGTTGGTAATAGATTAGGAATTCATTAAAGTCCTAAAAATAAATCTGTAAAATATAAAAAAAACAATATTTAATCTTTCAAAACTATTTAATCTTTCCAAACTATACTATAATAACTAGTGTTGAGTACCTATATGTCTACCACCAAATCTTTGTTTAATACTGAGATTAAGATCTTGAATTGGAATTGTAATCATGTCTCCATCTATCTAGTCGTACTTGTCTTATTTTTTGTACTCATTGTTGGTAGACATAAGCTTAACACTACTATCCATCAACAACACCGAGAGGCTTTGGCTCTCCTACCCCAAAAACGCCACCTTACTCCGATTATTTGTTTAAGTGTAGTACATACTCTACTTCATGTTGTTTTTGTTCTCTTTATTTCCTCGAATAATCTGGGGTTTATTATTGTTTCTATATTTGCTCATGCCATCGGAGTATATTTTGTCTTCAGATATCAAATAAAGGATCAGAAACATCCTATTCATAGTCTAGCAAATGCTTTAAGAAACTACGATAAAAATGACAAACAAACTATGGAGGATATCAATATAATTCGACAACAACTGGACAAAAACGACAAAATTATCAATAATGAGAAACCTCTACATTTATAAATAGTGAAGAACTAATCTAACAGCTATTGATTCACTGTGTAATATGGATTATTGCAGACAAATTGAAAACTGTCTTTGTATTGAATACCTTGTATAAATAATCCTATTGAAAACCCAGTAATAATAGTAGGGGTAGTAATGACTAAACTGAGGCAGAAAATCAACCAATAAATGACCCAGTGATGAATGTGAATGGCTTTGTTGTGATTCAATGGTATAATAATCATACTTTTGTACAGTAGTGGGAAGAGTGTATATTTGAGTGTCGGCTCTCCCCCTTCCTTTGGAGGTAGTATCCAATAAGAATAAAGACTAGAGATAAATAAACCACATAAAAAGAGAATCATTCAGCAAATCTATAACTTATTAAATAGTGTATGATGTAAAACGAATAAACAAAACTGCCGTTTCGAATCCAACCCTTAAGCATCTCGATCTACAACGATTACATATAATATCTAGTAAATGAATCGATTCTTGACTATTGTACCAAGTCTAATCGGCAAAAGAAGTCGAAGTCTGGATCGAGGTCTGGAGACACTTTCCCATGCTCCTAAGAAACAAAAGTCCACGGGATTAGAAAAATCGAAAACATTATGGGATAAATTATTAAATTTGAAAACGCAACTAGCAAAGAAAATAAACCAACAACTTGATTCAAAATTCGCACTCGGGTTTGATACAGAGAATCCACCCCCGCATTATGTTTCTGGAATAGTCTTACAGGTTGTCAAAGCTAAAAAAATCTACCCTGATGCTATTATTTTAGTCAAGAAGGGTTTATTTTTCAATGGTGTTGGTCTTGACGCGGTTTTAATTATGGAAAATTGCCCTCTAATGCCACGATGTATGACACCTAATGTTGGGGGTCGAGTTGAAAAAATCCAGTCATATCTGACACGCTTATTAGCAGAAAATATCCGACAAATTGTGGTAGTTGAAAAGGATCGTGGTAAAGAGGTGTACCAGGTTATTGACCAATTTAATCCTATTTATTTTGGTTCTACTACTATCCAAACATTTGAAGGTACTATTCCTGTACATATTGCTGCTATTATTCGCATTGACAGTGTTGATATGTATGTGATTAACGATATCGAAATGAAAATAGATGTGTACCCAAACATTCACATCACGACATTTCCGTTATTATTAGCTATGTATCCGGCCCATCAACTCTACATTACTGGTGATGCTATTTGTTTAAAATTTGCACATTTAGAATTTATATCGTTATCTTGGTCTTGTTCTGAGTCGGTTTTCTTACAAAAATTTCTGACTCATCAGTTAAAAAGTACCATTTCATACAAAGAAGAGATACATAGTGATATTGTAGCGCGTTGTACTATTGAACAATTAGGCTTATTATCAGAAACTTCAATGAGGGGTGTGGCCTCCTTATTGGATGCTATTTGCCCGGGGGTTGGTCAAAAATGCCGACAAGTTATCTCAAAACAATTGATTTGTCCACCAGATGTGCTCGTTTCAGAAATGTTTCGCACTCTTGTCCAAAAATACACCCTCATTCAAACAGCAATGCCTCGTCCACCAAGCAAAATATTGTCTCTACATTCCGCCATTTTAATGCTACGGAAAGGGAAAGCCTCTGCTTCTTATTTACGTGGTATATATCAACATCTAGCTTGGGTTTCGGAAATACAAAGTTATCAAAGCAATTTAAGTAATGGTGAGACTTTTGTCGGCCAAGAACTGATTCAATTCGCGACGGCAATGTCTCCTAAATGCACAGCGGTTGTCGCAGAGTGCCGCGATAATTGTAAGCTAATTCGAGATGCTATTGGTCTCTGCCCAGAAACAATTAGTTCGGCTTGTTTTATATCTACCGATGCATACGAAAAAGAAATGGTTGAAACCTGTGAAAAATGGCACGGTCAAATCTCTCGCAATGCTTCAATAATATTCAATCAGCGAGTAATGAGAGTAAGAGACCAATATATCCAAGCAATCTCCGCCTGTAATGTTGATGCAGAATGGTGTCCGGAAATTCAGGAGATAGTCAGTAAAACAAAGGTTGGTAATGGAAAACTAGCTTTAGACAAAAAAGGCAATGTATTAAGGGGTAAATTCAAAAAACACTACACAATTCCAACCTTATTTACAATACATCAGCAATACACTAACATTTGTGAGGAGGTGAACCAACAATCAGAAAAGATTATACAAAAGTTAAATATGGAGCTCTCCGAAAAAGCATTGACATTTGCGGAGTCTCTCTGGTGTTGGAACCGTATCATTCAAACACATGTTTCTATCAATGTGCCCAAGAAATGGTCTATTGCTACTATATTAAATAATGACAAGCCCATTTTACAACTAAAAGAATTCAAACCATTTTGGATGAATTCGGCAATTACCAACGATTTAGACCTACAATCGATGGAAGTATTAACAGGTGGGAATATGGGAGGGAAGTCTACTATTTGTCGCTCTGTTGCGGCCATTGCTATACTCGCGAAGGCTGGATATCTAGTACCAGCTTCTTCTTGTTCTGTATCTCAGAATCTGAATGTTTTCTTAAATGTCGGAAATGCCGATTGCGCAATGAACAATTTGAGTGGATTTGGTGCCGAAGCCCAAGATATGGCAAGTCTATTCAAAATGACCAACCACAACAGTCACGTTTTGGCAATCTGTGATGAAATTGCAGCAGGTACGTCCGCTAAAGAAGGTTCTGCAATCGCTGTCGCATATATCACCGCATTAATACAAACCCAAACTATTGGACTTGTTTCCACCCATTTTGATGAGGTTACGGAAAGGTTACAACAATTGCCGAAAAAGCAGATGGAACGTTCCAAGAATCAATTTACATACAAAATGATAGAAGGCGTCTGTCAACACCGTTATGCCACAAGTACGTGCCGTCAAGTCGGTATTCCGGAACACATTTGTTGTCACGCCGATGAAATTATTGCTCAAACCTCTACTATTGTGGTTGAGAAAACCGAACAATCAGCAGTTGATCTAATTGTTGGATTGCTCGGTAGCTATTCCATTGTTTTAGATAAAAATGACCAATGTCCAGTGATTGCAAGTAGTTGTTTATATTTATTGGCATGTAAGGCTGGGTTTTTTTATTTAGGCGAAAGTGACAATATCCAAAAACGATTTCAAACACATTTCTCATCAACTAAAAAACCAACCAAAATGTTTATCTGGACAGTACTGTCTAAAAGTTTTGCAAGAAAAAAAGAAAGTGAAATCACTACCATGTTCAAAACAAAAGGAATACCATTAATAAGTTCAAAGGATAGCCAACATACCCATTTCGGAGACTGTTAAAATATGTTAAGACTATATAATCTACAAAGGAGATAAATATAAAATAGAAGGAGATAATGTTACAGTCGAATTTTTCACCCTCTGTAACGGTACTATCATATGTCTGTACATTTTTACCTCCAAAAGCAGTTTGTCATGCCAGACAAACATCTGTCATTTGTAATAAAAATTTACATCATTTTAAAGCATTTGCAGAATTAAACGGCGCAATCACTTGTGGCCAAATGACCTGTTCAGCTATGAGAAAACCAAGTTTTATAGAACATTGTCCCGTTTGTGAGAAAAATGTCTGTGTAGATCATTTAGAAAGGTGTAATAACTGTTTTATAATAGTCTGTGACGACTGCAATGGGTTTTGCTGTCCCAATAACTAATTTTGACGCGGAGCGCCTAAAAAATAGTTTATATAATATTTGTATTTTAATTTTATAAACTATTTTTATAAACAAAGCCTCCTAGGATCTATGTTATACACTTCTGTGGCTTCTCTATACGCTTTTAATATATTGTTTTTACAGGCGGTAAAACTTGGTTTGTTAATTGCATATGAATCTAAAGTATTGGCCTCGGGTAGGACACTAACCAAATAACCATCGGGTGGAATTACTGTAACTCCACCACAACAGAGTCCCCCTTTCATCAGATACAGGATTGACACTGAAAAGACCTTAATCGGGAAAAGAGCTGGTGCAGATTGGCCTAATGGGAAGACCTTTGTTAATAAATTCCAATATTGACAAGTTAACTTGGCATATTTATCAACTATATGAGCCACTGCATTGTTATCTTCCGGTAGCAAATTCCGAAAAATATGCCGACGATTCATTTGATTTACATATAATTGTACAATATCCGTAAAAACAATGTTAGTCTTTGACTTGTCACAGCTTTTGATATATTTCTGCACTACTTTTTCCGCTTCTGATTTCATATCCGCATATTTACGTTGTTCCATAAAAAGACGTTCATCAGAGAACAATATAGTAGAAACTTGTGCTTTACTTATATAAAGATGTTGCTGTTGACGAATAGTGTTATTAGAAGTTTGACTAATCTGAAAATCAGTGTTGCGGACTAACTTTAACGGATCTTTGTTTTCACAATGTGTAGCAGTAACACGATGTGAATTGAACCAGGTATCACTATTAATACTATTATATCGGATCCCCGAAATTCGACAGACATGACCACCATCGGAATGGTCAACCGTTGTATTAGAACATCTTTCAGTACAGAAATGACAAGCACCAGTTCTTTGACACATATATATCTGGCGTATTTGTTTTTTTAAAGTACCTCTATTCGCCCAACTCGGGTGATTGTTACAGAGAACCCGTACACAAATATGTTCCTCAGTACCCTTTGTCCATACCCCACCAATAATATGAGTTAGATCACATTTATCCATACTACAGCGATGCTCTTCTGTTTGCTTCTGAATCGAATGATGTTGACGCCATTGATTCGCTAATTTATCAACAATCGCTTCCATTTAGAATGTTCTATTATTATTGAAATACATCTCTTTTACATATATTCCTAACATATCTGGATTTTTGATCTACCATATTTCAACTGGTCGTCCCTTATACTGAAAACGGATATCCATACCATTTACTGGACTTTCCTCATTTTCCTCATAAATTTCTTTGTTTGTTTTAGTATGTTTTTTGCCCTGTTCATCCAGATACGAGATCTGATCCCAAGGTTTTCTTAACACTCTCTCATGGGTCAGGGGAAGTGCGAGCACTTCACATCTTCTGAGTACACCCCCTCTCTGATCAAATCCTTTTCTCTGTAATAGGTGTGTACCATGCTTAAACATAATTGGGATTACAGCGGATAATTCTTGAATTGGTTTGCGGTCGGTGTGTGACCAGGGGATACTACTAGTATTATGATCACATTTTTGACAACCCGATATGAGACTCGGTATTTCCTGGTAATCGGGGATACTGGGTTTAGAAGTATTTGAAGAAGTAAACATAGAGTTTAATCTATAGTTGTCGTGATAACTTAAAATATGTTGAGTTTGGCCACAACAACTATAGACTCCGTTTTTTTGCAGATACCCCGGGTGCTGTGAACAGCTATGGGTACCCATTGATTCTAATAGATTATATTGTTGATCACAGGTTAGACATCTCCGAGTTGCCGATAATTCATCCCATACTGTTTTGATCTCTTGTTTAGTAGAATACAAGGTGAGAGTAGACAAGTATTGAGATGGATTAGACATAGTTTAATAGAGACCTATCTTATTATATAGTCTTTATATACAAAAAATTAAGTTTATTTTAATAATACACGGGGTACTACATATCTTGCTATTATTAGTTGACCAATACAATCACCCTTTTTTATTTGATGGATTTTATTCGAATGATTTAGTAAACAAATATCAATAATATCTGAATTATTTTCATCGATAATTAATGGGATAGGTACCAAAAGCTTCTTTGCAAGAGTGGAAAACCCTTCAATTCGGCCAAAATGTCCAAATGGGATATTCGCCGAAATGCCTGTTGAAAAAATAGTACTCCCACGGGCAGTAATAGAACCATCATTAGTAGCATAGAGCGAGAAACCAGCAGAAGACATAGTAGGACGTCGGGGAATATGAGTATGATGACCTTGTATTGACATTATTGGAGATGACCAGGTATCAGAATGACACAATTGTCCCCAACCATTGGTCTCAAACGGTAATTTTGGTTGAAGAATGGTTTCATCTTTCTTCATAAATAATATTGGATCGCTGTCCGGTTGGTTCATTTTAGTTAATTATATGGTAATAGATATAATTAAAAATTAAGATTAACATATTTCTGTTTTTGTTTGGAAGATTATAATGAATGGGTAATTTATTAACTTTACAATGTCTTCCTCGAAAAGTAGAAAAAAACTTTGCGAAAAACTTGAATACTTTTTTTGGAGTTTGTCAAAACATCCGGATTTCCTCATATGTAGAGAATATATTTACGGAAACACCAAACGAAAAATTCGATGTTTCCGTAAATATATTCTCTACATATGAGGAAATGGAGCCTATTCGATTTGGTTTGGAAAACAAAGTTTTTAGAAAAAAAAAGATTCTATTATAAACAAAAGTTGAACTTCTTTGTCCTTTTGTCTATGCCCAAAAATCCAAGAATACATTGTAATTAGATATTTAAAGAAATAAAGAATAGGTAAATATGGAAGAAGTAAGCTCATTTACCATTGTTCTCTGTTCATTTATTATTGTGCTGTTTTACTTTTATATGAGCCAAGACAAGGAACTTAAAGAGGATGAAGAAGAAAAAGTATATGAAGGGGAAAGAGAAAAACAAAAGAATCAACTGCGTCAAAGAATTCTTCGACGCCAAGAATAGTTGCCAAATATAAGTTAATCCTAATATACTTTCAAATCCAAAAAATAGTAGTGTGGTATGTATAAAAATATGTTGTGTTACTATCAATTTAAAAAAAAAAATGATTACTATTTTGATTGCCATTTGTACAAGTGCTTGTTTAAATCTTTTACTACAGTTTGTTAATGCTCATTATACATATAATGTTGCCTTAATTCTTCTAATAGTAGAAATTTCTAAATTACTTCTTTGTCTTATCGGTATGCTTTGTATCTCTAGACAACGCAACTGTCCTGTGCGATTTGGTTTTATTGTTAATTCTGTCCTATATGCTGTTGTTAATTATCTCTCTCATTATATAACCAAAACAATACCCGTTTCAATCTATTCTGTACTTATTCAACATAAATTAGTCTGGATTGTCTTCTTTTCAATCTTGATTTTAAAGAAAAGTTTTACCAAACAACAGTACTGCGCATTAATAGCCGTTTGTAGTGGTTGCATTTTAACTAAAATGACTGACGATTCAATGGGCGATGTCGCGAAGCGCCAAATGTCTACAGGTCTTCTTTTAATTGCATTACAAGGCATTTGTTCTTCATTATCATCCGTCTGGATTGAAAAAATGATGAAAGTTACAGAACGACCTCTCATTTCAGAAAACTATAACAAATTGTATTGGTTTTTAGCCGATTCATTCCAAATGTATCTATTCGCAATCCCAATTTATGCCACTAGCTATGTCCTAGGCTTCGGAGCTCCCGTAATTACAACGCTTTCATTAGAAGCCACCATAATAGTGATTCTTCTCTCTATTTTAAATGGTATGATTTTAGGTGCAGTCTTTGTCTATCATTCCTCCGTTATTCGATCGATTATTGCCGCTATAGTCATAGTCATATTAGCAATTGAACACAATATCTACTCAATACCTATTATCTCCGGCATAGGACTTGTCTTATTGGGTGTAATTGGATGGACAATCTAATACAAGTATATAACCATAGTTATACAGTCATAGTTATATATGAAAATAATATTTATTGGAGGGGGTGTCAGTTGCATATCCTTAATTTGTTATTGGATCCGTGAAAAAAAGGAATGGTTGAAACAACAGACCATTTTGATTATTGAAAAGCAAGATAAACTAGGTATTGGGGATCTGGGTAATTACAAAATACGTTCTAATTCAGTTCTTCCGGCATTTCGTTCAATTATACCTTCTGATATTCAACTTGATCCGTTATTAGAAGGTATTTTAAATAATATTGGACAAGATTATGCACCTCTTGGAATAGTTGCCGAAATGCTATCAGGAGTTGCACAGTCAATTCTGAATCAATACAACAATGTAACTGCAAAAATGAATACTGAATGTTTCAAAATTACGAATAAGACTGTCCATCTATTCCCAACAGAAAAGATAGTGGGTGATCATATAATAAGTTCAACTGGTGCGACTCAAACTATTCCCTTTGAATATAGTCATTACAATTCTTTAACATCCGGAGAAGTATTAACCGGATCTCATGATTTTACTAATAAAAAAATAGCTATTATTGGTGCCTCACACTCAGCATGGTCAGTTGTCTGGACTTTGTTGAAAAATTATACAAAACCTTTTGGTTCAATTGATATATTTTCACGACACAAGACCAGAGTATTTTTTAGGACAAGACAAGAAGCCATTTTAGAACAGTATCAATACACGGAGAGTGATATCTGTCCAGAAACCAATCAAATACATCGATTCGGGGGACTGAGAGGCGATAGTAAACAAATATGGCGGAATCAACACCTTTATCCAAATATCAATCACACAATAGCTCTCAATATACCAGATCTCTCTGCTTTTGATGTTGTTATAATTGCATACAATTATAAACGGAGAGAAATAGAAGGTTCTTCTCTAAATTTTGGGTTGATGTCGCAAATGGAGTATGTAGCAGGAGAAAAGAGTTTTAAAGGCAGTAAGGATGGAATCTGGTTATTCTCCAACGATTTAGCAAAAAAAATAACTGAATTAATGTAATTTATAACAACAGAAGTAGTACTCTTCATCGTATAACGGCTCTGTCTCTAAAAATCCTGGGAAATCTGCGATCTCGTGTAATAAATGAGTCGTTGTACCATCAATGACATGTTTTGGACGTTTATCTTGTGCGGTATGTCTAATATTTCCGATAAAAACTCCCCTTTTGGAGACCCTATTTAATTCTTGAATGACTTTTGCTGTATATTCTTTATCTTTAAAATATGCGCAAACACCAATCATAATGATATGATCAAAGCTGTTATCAGCAAAGGGTAGATTATGAGCACGAGAGACACACACAGCATTGTTTAATATTTGGAGATGCTTCAAAATCAACGACTGGGACGGATCAATACCAACATAGTTATTTTCGATGTGCTGCGCTAAATAACCGGCACCACACCCGACTTCCAGAATTTCATCGTTGGGGTCAATGTCGAGTTGTTTTTTAATCTTTTCCCAGGATTGAAGTGGGTCAAAATCGGTGCCTTCATAACCATTTAACAATTGTAAATCATCGGAATTAACCAATCCTTTTTTCTGCCAAATGTGTTCCCATTCAGACAGGATAGCAGTAGATGAAATACCTTTAACGTATGGGATACTTTTGAATATCCCCATTTCTCTTGGAATAGCAAAACATTCATTTTGATTAGATTCATCTTCCGGTGTTGCAAAGGCATGGTAAATAAAATCAATTGCGTTGTCTTTAATAAATTGACGGGTAATAATCAATGGTGTTACCATAGCTGTGTCAACGTTTTTGTCTTTCGAAACCAACTGCAATCGCATGTGTTCATTCATTGTCGGTTTTCTTTTATATTCTAGGCATTCAGAATCGGAAATGACACCTACAGTGAGTTGTACATCTTCATAGAGATGTTTAACTCTTTTGAAATGTTCTTGATGTCCAGCATGGTAAAAATCAAAGACTCCGTCTACGAAAATATGCATTATTATTGAGCAGCAAATCTATTTATATTACACTACAACAAAAAAATGCGGATTTGATCCAAAAAAAAAAAGTATTGTAAATTATAGTATATTTTTGATATAGAGCGAAGCCGCAACGTACATCTATTCTCAACATATTTGTTTTGGGGGTAATGTACCTTCTGTTATTTTCAGGATATTTCCAGACTTGATTTTTTTGGACTTGATTTTTTTGTTGGCACCGTCAAGTTGATATTCACCGCTTTTTATAACAAAGCGATGTTTCACAACGTCTCCAATTTTAGCCGTCTCGATGACATTACCATCCTCATCTTTCGAGAAAAACACAAAAACATCGGTAGGATATCGATGACTGCATGCAACGCCATATCCACACTTTGAAGGCCACGACTTCCCGTACACGAAATCTAAATATGGTTTCCGAATGGTTGGCATCAGGTATGGGCCATACGGAATGTAATTAAACGGGTAAACCCAATTCCTACTGATCGGTTTGCAAGTTTTTTTGGAATGTTGCCGACACCAACGTTGACATCCATTATTGAAACCTTTGCATTGTAGTTTATTATCTTTGGTTTTTTCAAAGAGCCACAAATCGATGTAAGGTGTTTTGTGTTTTCCGACTCCTGGGATACTGACATGGTATCCAAATCCACCCTTATCGGCTGGAATATCTGCTGTCACCGTTTTGTGTGTCGATGTCTCATAAAAATATATCGGTATCGAGCTCAAAGCCTGTTCGATTTTAACATAGTCTGTACTGACTACAATTAAATCGGCATCTTTATCCCAACTGAACCAACCGTGGTTTCTATAGGCGCCTAAGGCTGAACCACCAGTTAGGAAACTATCAATGCCCACCTGTCGAAAAGCATTGATTATGTTTGCTACAGCCTTATATTTGTACATATCGGACTGGCTCCAATTCTCTGGATTCCCCCATAGTTTGACACCGCCTGTTGCTCTGGTTTTCATTACATGCCAGTCGTCGCCATAAAAACTTTGCAATACTGATTTGTAACCTGCAGGAATATCGATAAGTGTGTCGTAAAATGGCATCGGCACTGTTTTTCTAAACGCGGAGACATCGAACAATTTGCCTAATCGACCTTCGCCGTACTTTCCACGTAAGCCAGTCCCCAATACTATCAAACCATCGTTGTGTTTGGCATACTCCTTCTGCTCGTTTTTTGATTTTTCAAAATTATGATTTCTGATTACATACATCGGATAAAATAATGAAGACGTATTGTACGAATAGAAAAATGACCCAGAGCCGAATTTATCACCGGCTAAATATATAGAACAGTGCGAAGGTAGATATTCGTTCGTTTTAGGGTGGAATCCGTTCCAAACAGAGCTGTCGTAAGCTTTGTTCATTGTCTGAATTTTGAATTTGATTTTTTTATAAGGGTATTTTAACGACGGAATTTGCAAATTCGCCTGTATTCTCGAAAGATCAGAATATAACATCCCCAAATCGATGTCAACCACATTTTTGGCATATTCGTTTGGTAGAAACCCACCGTGACGCACAATGCCTAACAGAAATCCATTCCGCGGAAAGATACTGATGTTATACACTGCAGCCGATCGAATTATATCGATGACCTTCTCAACGCGTTTATCTTTGCAATCGCTGTGGTATTTTGGAGTCATATTCGAAGTGAGGGACGAAGGAAAATTTGCAGGTATTTTTTTTATTAGAGTACCTCGTTTTTGAGGTTGACGCCAGTTTCCGTAATATTTCTTAAGCGAATCAAGCCCCAGACTCCCTTTTGCTGGGCAAGGGAAATTTTGCCCACGAATTTTACATTCTGCAATGGGCCAGATGTAGTTTGTGGGCCAGCGAACGCTCGGAAGGTGTGTGGAAGAAACGCGGCCTCCCCGAATTTGAAGATTATAGATATCCATATATGGGAACCACTCCTTTGACCACGGCGCAGAATTATGCAAAGTAACTGTTTTGCTTGCTTTACAAACGCGGAGAATATTGCTTTTGAAAATTACGTAACCAGCGTTGTTCAATTTCGCTTTCCAGATATTGACGCGTTTATACACGTCCGAGGTTAGGCCTATGTCAGCGTCGGGAGTCCAGGCAACTATGTCGTTTGAGCGAAGGCTCCCAATTAATGTGCCGTACATGATCACCGGGTTTTCTTCTTTCAACACAGCAGTAACCTCCGATAACATGGTGTAAATGCTGTCGGAACAACAATTTTTAATCGACGGGTCTCGATTTCCCCACAATTTTTCACATTCACCTGTAATCGAACAGGAAATTCTTTGACAGTTTCGCCAACTCGGTTTGGCAATGGACAGGGCAGGGAATGTGATAGGATCTGGGATTTTGTTTTTTTTGGTTTTTGGGATTGGTGTTGGAATTGGGATTGGAATTGGGATTGGTGTTGGAATTGGGGGCTTCAGTCTGGGTTTTCTTGGCTTTCTCGGCTTTCTTGGCTTTCTCGGTCTCGGTTTTCTTTTCGGTGGCTTCAGTCGTGGTTTTGATATCGGTTTTATTATTACATTATTAGGTGTGGTTGCTTGTTTTCGTGCGCCAAAAATCATAACCAAAATTACAATTAGAAATAAACAATAAACTCCTTTGCGGTTCATTGTTGTTAAAGGTGAATATATTATATAGAGCATTGTATGTTTATATCATTTGGATTTTTATATGTCTACAGTCTTTGTCGTTTATCGACACTCACCCCTGAATCTGGTGCCTTTCTTTTAGACGTTGATTTACCTCTGTTACTATAATAATTAAAAATGCTATATCAGATCCAACTTTGTATTTCTCGATTATCTACTAATATATTCAGAAGGAATTGATTATATAAGTAGATAATATACTAGTATTCAAATAAATGTCGGCAATTAAAAAACATCAACTCTGGGAGATCGTACATGCTAGTACTGACGTCGTCGTTAATAATGATGAAGGAGAACAGTTATTACAACTTAAAAGTATGCTTATCAGTCGCCAAGTACCGAACCAGTGTCAAGTATTTTGTGAGTCTGAATCTGTGGGCAGTATTGCTGGAAACTCAACCTCTGTATTCAATGGTAAAATTATTCAAGCTATACCTAAAGCAAATCACACAAATTACGATATCGATATCAAGGTCGGAGATAAATTTCAAACATTGAATGTAAAGTCAGTCAAAAGTCAAAACAAAGAGTGTACAATCTGTTAATCTTAAAGAACTTTAATAAACGATTTGTTTTTAATTATGTAGACTACGGAAGTTTCAATTACCCAAAAAAATCCGTAGAAGGATAAAAGGCTGATGCTAAATCTTGACCATTTCCAATTTTTTGTCCTAGAACGGCTTCAATAATAGATCTGTCCACCACTACAGTGTATGCTCTTTCAACAAACCATTCCCTTGACATTTTATAAAACCCTTGGCCCGGGCCTTCCTTGCCCCATGAATTTTCAACATTGAATGCGAGTACTTGTGGTTGCATCCCTACAGCTGGTTCTGTTTCTGCCCCGACAATTAACATTGCATGATTACAAGCGGCAGTGCCATAATTCATTCGATCTTTTTTACTCATTTTTAATTCATATCCTTCTGGCATAAAAAGATCAGGTCTAAAAAGTTTTTCATCCATGCCTTGTTGTCGACGATCTACATCGTTGTTCATATTGCATGCGAACCAAACGGGTCGTCGCATTCTTAAACTCACAAGAACTATATCAACAAGTGTGTTCATATCTTTAATATTAAATAATAGATTTTTTTCTTCTTGTCGTTCTTGATGTGTTGTTGTATACCATGTTTTATCTTTCGATAGTTTGAGAGTGTCATCAATGTCTCTGTTATCCTCTCGGAGATCATGAATGAGTTGTATTTGATTATCTATATCAAATTTGGAGATTATAATACTGGTATTATTGGCATCTGTGATTTCTCGAGCTGTAGTGTTGATATCATGAAAGAGTATAAGTGGACTTTTAACTGACAATTTAACAGTAGGCAATGGTGGTGCAGTCTCTACTTTAATCATGCCCTCACTAGGAGGTTTACCCATAAAACTACAGAGTATGTCAACTACTTTTTTAATTCGAGTATCACGAAAAGTATTAAAATCCTTGTCTGTATCAAACTGGAGGGTTTCTAACTTCAAAATATCGGAGGCTACCATAGTTGATAGAGTTTGTTGCATTTCTGCTGACCGTTTCGTAGCAAAAGATTCAGAATACATATCTTTTGGTACAATGCCGTATTTCTTAATGAGTCGTGAAAAGTTAATCCAATTGCCTCCATCGTGCAATGGTTTATCTAATAATAATTTTCTCTCCTCATTGAATGGATCTTTTAATTCCTTTTTGTACCAGAATAGATTTAAAAGATCGTTGTATTGTTCAACATAATGCCAAAAAAATAAATAAGATTGACTCAATTCAAAATCCGGGGATAAATTATAGACTGTTATTAATTGGCGTGCTAATATATTAAGACCAGCAAACATCCAACAACGTCCAGAAAATTGTTGGTTACTGGGGATTTTGACACCGGTCATAATATCCCAATGTCGATGACTCAGCTTTTTAGCTTTTTGTGGATCTTCGTCCATAATAGTTAGCATCATATTCTGTAAAGCCAATGAGAGACCACCTGGTTTGAAATCGGTGGTCATTTTCATCAATGTTTTATAAGGAACACTAAAACCATTCTTTTCAAAAGCCCTTTCACTGAGTTCTTCAGCTCTCTTGTCGGATAATAATTGCTTTAAAACAGTAGCCCGTTGATCAGCTTCAGCTAGTTCATTCGCCAATTGTTGAATTTCTGGTGTTTCTGTCTTTTCTGTCTTTTCTTCTTGAATGTTTTTTTGGAAAGGCTGTCTCGGAATTAGCGGTGTTGGAATTATTGGTTTAATATCACCCGGGTTTAAAGAATTCGAAACGTAATGAAGTGTAAACATTTTATTGAAAAATAGTTATATTATATAGGACATATCTGTTATTCTTAATACTTGTTACCATTCGTTTTGAGAGAAGCTAATCTCCGTTTCTGCTTTTTCTCTTTTGGATCAGTAGAAGATTCCAAGCTTAAAGATTCATCGAAAAGTGATCTCCCCTTAAATTGAAGTATATGGATATCACTTGCCAACTGTTGGATATTAGTGTTCAACTTTTCGATCTCGGTTGTATTTTCTTCCAGATCTTTTAATACAAAAGATCTTCTTCTGATGATTTCATAATATTTTTTTTGTGATTGTGATAGAAGAACTCCCAGAGACGGTAATTTTTCCACTATTAGATCATAATATTTTTGTTTATAATTTCGCGCTAGTATACAACGTTCAAGTTCTTGGTCACCACCCGGGCCAAACTCGTTCAAGTATAGCTGCCGAGCTTTTTCTATTTGCTTTCGAGCTTGTATTTGCTGACTATCTAGGGTCATTTGATACAAGCTTTTGCTGATCAAAATATCTTGATATTCTTTGATTTCCTTTGCAGTTACTTTTATTTTGTCTCGGTTTTCCGGGTCGGCAGCATTCCATTGTTGAATCCTTCCGATCATGTATTTTTCATTCCATTGTTCTATGCGCAATTCTTTAAACCATTCAGCTTCAGCTTCTTCCAAATCTTTTTCAACAGACTCAATTTTTTTAAGGATTCTCAAACTATTGGCACTTGTTGTAGTTATTGCGCCTTTTTTTTGAATGATAAGGGAATCCTTTTGTTTGATAAGGGATTTATTCCAAGCAACTCTTTTCGGCAAGGAAAGACGTTTGACCATATCAAAAACTTTTTCAACTGTCTTAATTCGAGATTGTCTACAGCCTCTACACTTATTTGCAATTTCAATATTCCCGCTTAATAGCAACCCCAGAAATTCTATCACACGGGAAATTTGTGTAATGTCAATCTTGTCACAATTAATAATTTCTACCCATCTATACTCCCAATCATCCACCAATATATTTATCAATTGTGAAGTCTTATCCTTTACGGCATCCTTGTCTGCCTCGTCTGGTTCATTCTTCTCCTTTAATTGATCAATGTCCGTTAGTAAGTCTAGGGCATGGTTGAATTGATCACAAAAAGTTTGCTTTGTTAGAGAGGTAAATTCTGCAGGTACAAAATTTCTATACATTTTAATCAATTAGAACTCACTAATATAGTGCCAAAGTAGCAAAAGCTGATTATACAAAAATGAGTAAATATTCGTATTTAAACCAGGTACTAAGATATAAATGTTAATACCTAAAGGAATTTGTGTTGATTTAGAAACTACAATTGCTGGTAAATGTGATCATCGGATCAAAGGAGAGAAAAGGTATGAAACTCGTATTCTTGAGATAGGTGCAGTTAATTGGTGTAACCCCTCTGAAACTTTTGGATGTTTGGTCAACCCAATACCGGAAGAAGTCAGTTTAAATTCCGCCAAAGATCTGATAGATTGGTTACAAACCAACTATCAAAAACCAACCCCCACCATACAATTCTGGTCTAAAGTATTGGTTAATGGAAATTCATTAACAGCCAATATGTTTCTACATCCAGAAGATCCCCAAATATGGCTGCGACAATCTGCTGCTAATAAAGCTAAAGATTTCATACGTTGGAGAAATAACCCAACTTTAGGGCCTACATTTGTCTCTGAAAAGCAAGGACTACAACAATTAATAGCATTTACGAAAAATCGTGATTGGTTAGCCCATAATGGTAATAGCTTTGACTACAAAGTGTTACAAGGATGTAGCAACAGAACAGATGTAATTATTCCTGATAGTATTCGGAAATTCGATTCATTAAAAATTTTTCGTACAACTATCCCTGGCTACAAGAGCTATAGCCAACCCAAGTTATATTCAGCAATATTTAAGAAAGATTATAATGCCCATATCGCAATTGATGACGCCAAAGCTTTAGCTGAACTCTGTCAATACGTCACAGAACAGACAGGTCAAACAGAACAAAAGACAGAAGAGACAGGACAGAGATGTGCAACGACGGAAGAGACAGGACAGAGAGAGACAAAGACGGAATTTCCGAAGATGAATTTGAAATTTGGAAGCCCGATGAATTTGAAATTTGGAGAGACAAAGACGGAATTTCCGAAGATGAATTTGCAATTTGGAAGCCCGATGAATTTGAAATTTGGAAGCATTGTAAAAAACAAACAAGTTGGTTTTAAAAAAACCAAATTAAGTCAAATTCGCGGGATTGGGCCTAAAACAATTGCTGCTTTAGCTATTTTAAATGTATTAACAATTTCACAGTTGAAAGCAAAAATCAAAATTAATGGTACGGAGTGGTTAAAAAATAATATTCCTTTCGGAGCAAATCATAAACAAATATACAAAAATATACAAGTACTCTAAATTATTAGAACAAGCAGCAGCTCCAGGAGCTAAGTAGAAATAAAAAAAATATTCCTGTGGAACGAATGCACAAATTACACTATAAATATTATGAAATATGGGGGAACTATGTTGGAAGACTGGATAGCTGCGATTTCGGACGGACTACCTTGGCCGATGGTACATATCTTTATACCGGCTTTATTAGTATTATATATAGATAGTATATGGATTAGTCTCTCTATTATCTATGTGTTTGAATCAGTTGAATTCATGTTCTCAGAGATTCCAGGCTCGGAGTATTGGGCAGAAGATAGTAAGGTTGATACACTGGTCTCTGACATTTTAATGGGTCTGCTTGGTTTTTGGGTAGCCTACGGATTCAAGAGAGGGGAACCTGAATCCGCTGCGCTTTGGTATGCCTACTTCCAACCAATTACTACAAGCCCACAATGGTATCGAAAATGGTCGGGTTTCATTCATGTTATAATGGCAGCCGCCTCCACAATTATTATTACACTTGGGGGTTATTTTAATATGGAGGTTCCAATCTTTTATCAGTTTGCTGTCTTTGGTGGACTATACGTCTTATTGGCACTTCTTTTCGGATATTCTGACTGGGCACTTTTCTCTTTGTTATGCATTAGCGTCATAACTTTGTTTGCAATACTGTATGAACATACTGTTATTGTTAGTACGATTGTTGTATTTTTTGCTATTCTATTCCGTACATTTCGACCACAACTGACTGAACAAAAAACACATGAAGCGGAGCAAACACCATCGAAGCAACTGTTGCTACACGAGTACAAAATAGATTTTTAGATGAGGCGAGGATTATTGTTTGTGTATTTATACCATCATTTCCATATTAATTTTGAAGGTGTACCTATTGTTTTTGAAGGTCATTAATATTGACTATTAAAGGATACACCAGCAATCAATGTCCGTTTATTCGGGACGAAAACAACGACAGCTATTGTATGATCCAGAGATGGCTTTGTACAATTTTCAAGTTACAGAAGGTACAGCAATGCCAGTGATACATCGTAACGGTATACAAGAAACTCTTATCACCTTATTAATTATTACTTTAACTGGAGCCTGTACTACTATTGCTATCTACAATAGTAATCAAACCTTTATGTATATCGGTTTTTTCAGTTTGTTTATCATTGCTATTATATTTATAAGTAGAGGATTCTCTCTAATTTGTCAATAGTTTTTATACTATAAGTTGTAGGGTTTAGAAATAAATGGAACCAATTCTTAATCCATTAGAAGAATGTCCAATCTGCTTAATAGATATTACAATTGAGAAAACAAAAAAATTAGATTGTGGTCATATTTATCATGAATACTGTATAGAAAAGTGGATTGCTTTTCAAAACGACGCGGAGCGCCGTATTCAACCTTTCTGTCCAATTTGTAGAAGAATAATACCAAAACAAGAGGAAGAACATCAAAACAGTTGCTTTGGGTTTTGCTTTTATTATAGACACAGAAATAGATAAAAATTACTTCTTTACTCTTTTTTTTTTACTCTTTTACTCGGAAGGGTCGTACTCGGACTCAGACCCATGATCGTCGGATTCGTCAGATTCATCGTACTCGGACACGTACTCATCCCCGTCCACCTGCTCGATTGGAACGTACCGGTCGGTTCTTTTTCTTTTGCGGGTTGCCGTAATTTGTTCCTTGGGGCGCAGACCCAACTGCATCGGGGGCAACTCCTCGAACTTGCTGTCGTTGATGAACGGGTCGGTCGTGTCGTACTCACCAATGTCTGAATCTTCGGCTTCAAGCTCGGCTTCGGCTTCGACTTCAATACCAAAGTTAATTTTATTTTTTGGTTTTTTGATTTTGGCGCTTTGCGAATAAGATTTGGAAGAAGATAAACAAGGTTTTGGCATGGTCAAATTGTCTTAGGTAGGGGGTAGAAAAAATATTGTCTGGGGGGGTAGAGTAAAATTAAAAAAAAAATTGTATATATTGTCTGGCTATGATTTGAAAATTCCTCTACATCCTATAATCATGATATAAAATACAAAAAATATTTTTGCCCGAAGGGTAATAAAATTAATTATTTTTTATTTTCTAAGATAAAATTAAAAGATAAAATTAATTATTTTTTAGTTTCTAAGTTGTATCTAATCGGAGCTCCGGTTTTGCGCCATAATCCTCTGGAGCGTACAAAGCGTCGTTTTTGAACTGAACTAATTGAACTATCCCGCATTAAAGTTTCAAGACCAAAGTTAACTTTCTTTTTTGGTTTTTGGATTTTGGATTTTGGAGCTCCATATTTGGAAGAAGATAAACAAGATTTTGGCATGGTCAAATTGATTGAGGTAGGGGGTAGAAAAAATATTGAAGGGGGGGGACACAGAAAACTAAAAAAATTAACTGGGCAGAGTTAGGATAGTTACAAAATAGGGGTTATTGTGCTGTTTTTTATTCGTAACATATATTTTATTTTTTTTTATTTATATTTACTCATATTTAAATAATCCATGTTCCCCACAGTAATTCGCCATCGCGAACGTTAAATTATGAGTATTCGCCTTTCCCATGATAGGAGAAGCCCAGTCGTAGAAACCGTTACAGACGTCAATAGCACCGATATCAGGTGTACTGACATAGCTCAAAAACTTGGCCAGAATCTGAGCAGGAGTACGAATCCCCTCCTGTTTAAATTTTTCGATGGAGGCAGGGCCCATTCCTGGGATTTCCGACATTTTAAAATCCAATAAAGATTGATTTACAAACTCGACCACAGTGTCGGCTCGTAATGAAGATTTAGATGGTTGATAAGATTGTGACATTTTTAACTATAGAGATTAGCATTAAATACTACAATTCGCCTAATTATGGGATTTTTCGCCTAATTATGGGATTTTCTCTTCAGTTTCTGTTTATATTCTGTTCTGTTTGGCACTGTTGTAAATGTCTGACTGAGAAGTCTTAATTGAACACGTTTAGGTAGCAAAGTACCATAGTATCCCGATACCAATGGAAACATGCAGGGAACATTTAAAAACCAAGATAATCGAACTCTATTCCGCAAACAGGGCAATTGTATTATGTTGTATGTTGCTGTTTCACCTTTGACAACTACTGATAACACTGGTACTTGAAATTTTTCAGCTAATTTTAAAAACCCAAAACGCAAATAAAATTCAGTATCGTCTTTGGTTTCAGTTAGTACTAATTCTGGCACACCTCCCGGGACAACAATTAGGGAATAGCCAGCGTGTAGAGCGGATTCCATACTTGCCCGTGTTGCGGGTATACAACCAATACGATTTAAACAATGGCCTAATAAAGGAACAAAATATAAGATGGGAGCAACACAAAAAATTGTTTGTGAACCGGGTACAAAATGAATACCAGCCAAAGCACCACAAGAGAGTAAGCCATGGGGATGAACAGCAATCACCGTAGTTTGTTGAACAGTTATTCGATTACAAGGGAACCAGTAACTTAATTGAAATGTACATATAAAATCTCTTAATAATGACTGTGGTCGGGGTTTGAGATTAATAATATATATTGACAATATGAAGGAAAGAATTAAAAGAGGAAATAAGACAGGGGAAAAGAAGAAAGACAGAAGAAGAAGAAGTGGAAGAGAAAAGATCCAAATAAAGATAGTTATACAAACTATAATGAGATGGTTTAATTTCATTCTAGTTTGGTATAACTATCTTTAAATAAACCCTTTTGCAAAATCTCTAAATTATTTTTTCTTTTTTTTATTCTTTATTTTTAAAGGCATTGATATTGCAAAAATTCTTTTAAATTCTTCAAAAAAATCATTGGCAATTTCTGGATCATCGAAGATCATCACATTTTCTATATTAGTTACGGCATTTTCAGTGAGATTAAACGAGCCATTACTAACCCAGATCGGCTCTCTGTTCTCATTTAAGCCAACCAAGAATTTGTGGTGGAGCAATGACTTAAATCGTCCACCAGAACCAACAGTGCGGATAACACCACCAGCATAGCAACCCGATAATTTGGCGTAGGCAGCTTGGTTGGTTTTTCTATTACACAGTTTATCCCGGGTAACAATCAGAGTAACGCCTTTGACATTTTCTGCCAGTGTTTGCAAAATTCTCTTGTTCGAAAGCCATGCCGCGCACCCGACAATATATTCAGTGTCTTTTCTTTTGATGTTGCGTACAATTGCATTTTGGATAGCCCGTGCATCAAAAATAACAGATATTTTTTTCTTACCACGAATATGTGTTTTTGCACGTTTTCTTTCACCATTATCTGCTTTTTTATTTAAATCTACATTTGTTCTTTTTTTACTCATTTGTTTTAAAATAAACCTACTATATATAGAAAATATAAGTGTATCATATTTATTATGTATAGAACTAATAGAATTGAAACTAAAGAAGAAATGACAGACAAATTTGAAACTAAAGATGGAACTGGAGAATCTCTGACTGATTCTCCGACAGAATTTGGATTTCAAAAAAACGGCCGGAACGGTAATGTATTGCCGCCACTCCCGTTAGCCAGGAGTACAGAGACATCGGTGACACCTCCACCATATACACCGGGAAACAAAACATTGCTACCAGAAAATGGGAAGTTCCAAGCAGCACAGTTAATAGACTGTGCACGTTTTTTCGGCTGTCTACAGACTGAGGAATGGATCAAACCTCGAGCAACTAAAGTTATCTTCGATCATCCTCGCAATATTGATAATTATCCTCTGGCTGCATTAAATGAGAGATATCGTAATGATGATAATCGTATCACATATTATCACAGAGGAAATGTCCAAATGTTTTTGGATCTGTTTCTTAATATTAGACTTAGCCCCAATTCTAACGGTGAATTAATTTGTCCCCAGACATCTCCTGAAATTTGGTATACATTTCGTGAACAGAATTTACAAACTAATGACAGACATGTTGTCATTTTATTGAATAAATTAAAAGTAGTTATACATCGGATATTAGCTAGAAGAGTGACCACTTTACCCGGGCTTTTTCAAAAATACGACCAGAATATATCAAACGGATCTGCTACCCTTTTATTAATCATTATCTCTTCCTTTAATTTACCAACCAATTCATTGATAAAGGCTGCTACTTTTTTACCTCGATTCTTTTCTAAATATACTGTACTTAGTAATGATACTATCATTAGGACGCTTTTAAGTCTGTCCAATATAGAATACAATCAAGATACTATCGGTAACCCTACTCTGCAAATGTTAGAGACATATCGAAAGAATCTGTATGCTTTCCAATATACTAGTTCTATAACCCCTACTATAACTCCAACATTTCTGCGTAGTATCCGATCTTATGCGGAAATGGTTTTAAATGAACTGAATGAAATACCACAGGGCCCGCACTACAAAAGCCACAAAAAACATCATAAGAAACACGGCAAAGGTCATAAGGTTTCATCAAACGGAAGTATTAAAAAAATGATCCCATCTAAAAAGCTAATGATTCTCTAAATCTTTATTGCCTCAATCTGTAATTGTAGTGTTTTATTATATAAAAACTGTTCCAAATATAAACAAACACACATAGTTAACATTGATGTCATTGCAATAGAAGCCCTTTTCTGTACAATATTTTCAAAGCATAGCCAGGGAGAAACATCAATAATACAGGCTAATATAACTGTCCACATCAAACAGATAAGACATTGTAGTAAATGTAAATGAATAATACACGGTGGTACGACTCCTAAAATGGTGGCTTCTCTTCTAAAATGTCGACGTCTCCTCAATACTGAATGAATTGTCTGACAAATACAAGCAATGACAGTCATTAGACAGTGTAGATTGACATACTGTAAATTAGAATGAGAACAGAATGTGGAATCCTGTCTTCTATGACCAAGTTCCATTAATAACCGATCAATCCACCAACAAATACAACAAATAAATAACCAAGGAGTTGTCGATGAGAAGAAGGCACCATATTGTCTTATAATCATTTTTGTTTATATATAAACTAAAGTATATAGTAATAATCATTTTTTCTTTGTTTTTTTTTTTATTTAAACTGTTCCATTTGCCTTTTCCTCCTCGTATCTTTTTTTATCTACAAAGGCCATTTGCATATATTTTTTTCTTACCGACTCTGCAGAACCTTTCCAGCACTGCGCTACATTTGACATTAATTCTCTTGGTGTTTTATCTGGAAACTGCTCAGCAATTGAAGATCTCATGTCTCTCATGAAAAATGCATAAGAAGAACGTGGACGTTTAATTTTATAAGGTGGTTTGTATGTTTCCATTTCTCTATGGTACCGAGAACGATCTGCTTCAGACTGTGAAATATAAGAAGATTTATCGGTCACCGATTTCCAAATCTCAGCAATGTGACGTGATTGATCTGGCAAATTCATAATATGTCCTTTCTCTTTTAAAATTTTGCGTTGTTCACACGCAAAATATAAGAATGGTGTCATTGCACGCTTTGGACGATTTGGATCTCTTTTTTTACGTTTACGTTTTACTTTACCGGTCACACTTGGAGTATTCATTTTATTAGAATAAGGAACAAGTATATAGTTTAAAGTAGAAAGTGAAATTGGATTTTTGATAGTAGGTTTACATTATTAATAGTTCTGACGCGGAGCGCCGAAGGGACATAGTTCCAAAATAGAACATCAAAGTTTGAAAAAAAAAAAATCGGGACATAGTTGCAAAAAAAAAACTTAGCGAAAAACTTGAATACTTTTTTGGAAGTTTGTCAAAACCCCTGGATTTCCTCATATGTAGAGAATATATTTACGGAAACACCAAACGAAAAATTCGATGTTTCCGTAAATATATTCTCTACATATGAGGAAATGGAGCCTCTTCGATTTGGTTCCAAAATAGAACATCAAAGTTTTTAGAAAAAAATCAAGCTAATGTTTTTGTAAAACGGTCATAATGTGTATATATAACATCTATACATTACTATCTACATGGGTCTAATCTTTGATAAGTTGGAAGATTTATGGAATTCTTTTCAAAGAGAGTCTTCAATACTTGTTTTAGGTCTTGACAATGCAGGTAAAACGGCAATCCTCTATACATTGCAATTGGGTGAAGCAATAATGCATACTATCCCAACAGTTGGTTTTAATGTAGAAGAAGTTACCATTGGTAAAGTTAATATTAAGATTTTCGATATAGGTGGCCAGGATAGTATTCGGCAGCTCTGGCCACATTATTTTGAGAGTACGAGTGGTGTGGCCTTTGTAATAGATGCAAATGATATTGACCGCATTAACCAGGCCAGGAATGAACTCCATGCTTTATTCAGTAGTAAAGATCTAGTTGGCAAACCATTTCTGATACTTTTAAATAAGCAAGATCTCCCACAAGCAAAAGGGAGAGACGAAATGATAGATCTACTTCAATTAAAACAAGTTACTTCTTCAAAATGGCATATTATTGAATGTATTGCTACCAAAAATGATCAACTTAAAACGGGATTTTTATGGTTATCGGAACAGTTGTAATTTGGGAAATAAAAATCCACATATGTTACACACATTTGTTACTTAAATAATAGTCATAAATAATAGTCATAATGAATAGTCTAATTGAGATTCAAGCCCGTGCTCTTTTATCTAATATTTCTTGGCTGAATGATGCTAGTTTTGAAAATCTAATTTTCACCTGGATGAAATTAGTTTACATTCATAAATGTAAAAAAAGATCCGATTTTCTCCGTCTATTTGAAGAATTTCGTCAAACAAAATTAAATAAATATATTTACAACCACCCTGATATAACGGCACCAATGTCTGATTTTATTGCTTTAGGGATCACAACTGTTCAAAGCAAAGCTGACTTGATATTGGTTGTCAATAAAATGAATGCATTTAAATCATTTCTTGAACCGTTTGTAGGTGGATATCACAAAAAGGTACCGGTTCCTTTAATCTGGGCTGTGGATGCACCAGATATTATACATACCTATTTCGAACAGCATGTCCAGTTCGATCAACAGCAGCGTATAACCGTTGATATTACTGCCCTGTATACAGACTTTATTCAACAAAGCGCTAATAATCAAGAAAAGCCATACACTACCGCTTGGAATAATTGTTATGCAAATAAGTCGGAAATATTTGCTACTGAAATATCTGGTCTCCGCGAAGAACGTAATGAATTACGTTCAAACACCAATCTCTTGATGACACAACTCCATGATTTACAATCAGAACGTAATTTATTACGTGCAAACACCAATCTCTTAATGCAACAACTCCATGATTTACAATCAGAAGTGACATATCTCCACCGGGATCGTCAAAATCAATCGCAACGAGAATACCAAGCTTATTTGAATGGACAATATAGTTGCCATGGTTATGACTTAAGACAAACTGTTGGATATACAAACTGTTGAATATATGTAGAGTTTTCTAACTAATATATGTAGAGTATAAGAGCCTTCTATTTAATATCACTAATGAAAATTTTTCTATTGTTTTGGACGTTCGCTTTTCTCCTAATTCCAGCTGCAATTGTTTTGTCAGTGTTTGAATTCTGGTGGCTTGCATTGTTTGTTTTCCTATTAGCTGTTTTTTGTCGAAATAACTCTGTAAGAAAAATTATTCGAGCTGGATCAGCAGGTGTGGCCCCAACGGAAGGCTCAAGCGCTGATATTTTAAGATTGTTCAAAGGACAGCGCCCAACAATTGTGGGAAATGCGTGGGGTTTTTTTCTACAAAAACGAACTGCAGAAACACCTGTTTTATCAATGAGAAATTTCACAGGACAAGGCAAAGGAGATAAACTGGGGTGGTGGAGAGCGGGTACAACTATACGTAAAGTCGTTGATTTTTATGTAAAACAAGGAAAAACTTTTGCATCTCACCCTTCAATTACCGATATCACGATTGGAGCGTGGTTCGCAACCGGGAGTCATGGGAATGGTGGAAATGCAGGAAAACCATCTACAAGTGTATTAGAAGCGGTAGAAATTGCTTGTTTCGACCCCCCAAGTGTTAAAATAATAGACAATTACAAAGAGATCCGTGCTATTTTCGACAGTCCAAATGTAAATCATGTGATTACATATGTCAAATTTCACAACTTGGAAGAAAACAGAATGCTTCAAAAAAGAGCATTTGTTGTGGATTCTGTTCATTCGGCAAATAAATTTTTATCACCGGGAGCCATTTTAAGAGTCTTATTTGTCGGATCAGCACGTGACGGACTTGGCATCAGATGGGAGAAACCTTACGAAAAAACAGAACACATAGATCCCCATTGCTGCTCGAAATGCTCCACATTCATACAGGCTGATGTCTGCTCGTCTATTTGTGGTTATCGGGAAAATTATAAGCATTGGGACGGGTTGACAACGTTGTATAATGCAAATATATGGGCGCCGCCAGTAATTCCGCTTGAAACATTCATTGCAGTCATTGGTGGCATTACAAATTTCGAATTGGTTTTCCGTGTGAAAGAAATGAATGGTGTTCTTTTAGAAAAAATGGTACGTTTACTACGAGAGATGCACAAAGACATTGGGGGACGAACAGAGATAAGATATGGTACCGGAGTCGTTTTTTGGGATTTGTCCCTAACAAAAAATTTTGAGAAACCTTTCAATTTGTTGACAGAGTACTTTGGTGTAACGCGATTGGCATTGCATCCTGGTAAATATCAACCGAAAAACATTCAAACGTCAATGCAAATTGTCAAGATTGGTGTCATATACTTCAATTTAAAAAATAAAATAAAATTTTAAGCTTTCATTTTTGCTTTAATAGTAGCTTGTGGCATGTAATTATGTAATTGTATTTGTTTTGATTCTACAGTCCATAGATCATCGTCTTTGGGACGATCTATGGTGATGGTTGGTAAAATGCAGTCATCCGACTGGCCTTGCAATCGACAAGCTTCAATGTGTTCTTCATAAATATGTGTATCTCCGATTTGAATGAGAATTCTACCGGGGTCTCGATCTAACTGATGAGCAATCAAATGAACTAGCAAAGCAGTAGAAGCGATATTGAAGGGTAGGCCAAGGAATACATCCGATGATCTTTGTGTCATTTGTACGGATAAGCGTCCATCAGATTCGACATAGAACTGGTACATGACATGACAAGGTGGTAGACACATTTGTTGCTGCTGGGTTGGACACCAAGCAGACAAAATCATTCTCCTGGAATGCGGATCTGTTTTGAGGAGGTCTATGATCGACTTGATTTGGTCAATGCCTTTATCTTTATAGTCGGCATGACAATCGGTATATGGAGCTCCAAAGTGTCTCCATTGAAAACCATAGATCGGGCCTGCATCGAAGCCAGTCTGTTCAGAATTCAGATCCCATATATGCACCTTTTTGTCGCGCAATTCGTTCACATTGGTAGACCCCCGCAAAAACCAAGCCAGTTCCTCTACAATACCTCTGAAGAAAACTCTTTTCGAGGTTAAGAGTGGGAACCCTTCTTTTAGGTCGCATTCTAAAGACGCACCAAAGACTGAAAGGACAGTACCATTTCTAGTTTCTCTGCGGTCACCATGTTCCAGCACACGACTTAGAAGTTTTTGATATTGGTATTCAATAGTGGACGACATTTTCTGAGAGAGGTTGCAACATAAATACTCAAAATCAAGATTTTTTCCCTTTGGCAGAAAAATCCTCTACATCCTCCGCATCGTACAGCATTGTTTTGCTGATGTTTTTTGTAACATTACCGTTATCCTTGGAGTAAAACATATAAACTATATGAATCTTGGTTTCCCACTTCTTTGTTAAGCAGGCTTTCATTACCTTTCGCATCAATTCCATGCGCTCCTCCTTCTCAGGCTTGACCTGCAGGGTGAGTGTAACCGTGTGGATTAACACGGAGAACAATATATTGCTTACCAGGAAATTGATCATACAACTCTGAAATTCTTTTCTCTTCGCAGGAGTAGTTTTTACCAGAATGTTGATTTTCGTCCAATTCCCAATGCAAAACCAAATCGTCAGAGGCCCACAACCCGTCCATTTTAGCATACCCTTGCTTTCTTCTTTCTGTAACCGAAAGTTTTTGTCGTTTATTGACACTTATCAGTACATTATGAGATCTCTTAGGCATTTTATTCTAGTTCAATATCACTTAAATACAAAACAAGAATATTCTTAACATATTATTTGATCCGATCAAATTTGATCGGTGTCAAAGGAATAATCTAAACATATTATCCTATATAAGAGGGTCATCCTAATAATAATAAATGAACTTGTTTTTATTTTTGCTAATATTAATTTCTTCTACTCTCGTTGCTAGTCAAGTCTGTTCGTCTGGGCAATTTTTAAATGGCGACACCTGTCGCAGTTGCGACATCGGTCAATTCATGGGCTTTGAGAATCATCAGACCGTCGCTTGTAAGGATTGCCCAATTGGTTTTTTCACGGAAAATGTAGCACAGAGTGAATGTCAGCACTGTTTGAGTGGCATGTTTTCACCTGTTGTCGCTTCTGTCGGTTGTAACACTTGCGAGTTGGGCCAATATAATGATCAAAATGCGCAATCATCCTGTAAAAACTGCCCAAATGGTTTTGTACAAAGTAGTAGCATGACTGAATGTACTATTTGTAATGCTGGTCAATATCAAAACACGGAATTTCTCTGTGAGTCCTGCCCAGCGGGTTTTGAACAAAGTATAGCTGGCAGCATCGACTGTAATCTTTGTTCTGAAGGTACATTTTCGAGTTTTGCAAGTGATGGACAGCCGTCCTGTGACAATTGCCCAATCGGCTATTATCAAGATAAATTCGGTCAACTAAATTGTTCAATCTGTACTGGCCCTACATATTCGCCAGTACGTTCAGAGCAGTGTTATCCCTGTAGTCTTTTAAGTCCCTGTTGTACTGGCTGGGCAGTGAACGATGTTGGTATTTGTGAAGAATGTCCAGCGGGTAAATTCACGAATACTAGTAATCCGGGTGATTCACTATACACTGATGGTACTAGTTGTGATTCATGTCCGAATGGTTCTGTTTCTATCCGCTCTGCAACTATCACTGGTTATGACGAATGTGAAGTCTGTTTTCCCGGTAGTTCTCCTGGTACAGGTGTCTTTTCCAACACCTGTATCCAATGCCCCGCCGGCCAATATGGTCTTGACGGTTTTTGTTTGGAATGCACAGAGGGTAAATTCTCCAGTTTTGGTGCTTCTATCTGTAAAGATTGTCCCGCTGGGCGATTTACTGAGGTGAATAACACCGCTGTCTGTACCGCATGTCCTGCTGGTGAATCCACCGATGGTTTAGCTGGCAGTACTGTCTGTACTCCTTGCGCTGCTGGTTTGAGATCACCGGTTGATTCACCTACCTGTGCTGCTACTTGTTCTGTAGGTGGTCAAGATGCTACTCCGGTTTGTAATACTTGTACTGTCGGTTTTGAATGGGATCCGGGAACTTCAGCCTGTGTAGCCTGTGCTGCAGGTAAATTTAAATTAGACACTCAGACATGTGTACCTTGTGACGCTACTCAAGTCGCAAATGCAGCTGGCGATGGCTGTGAAGATTGTCCAGCACTACAACAACCCTTATTCGGTATCTGTACTAATTGTCCTACTGGTTATAAATATGACACCGATAGCTGTGCTGTCTGTATTGGTGGTAAATACCAAGATTTAACTGGTCAGTCTACTTGCAAAGACTGTGCGTTGGGTCGTTATCAAAATTTACTGAATGAAAATACATGTATCGATTGCCCAATTGGTTACTTCGTGGTTGGTTTATCCAATGCTCTATGTGATCAATGTCCTGAAGGATGGGTTAGTGGTGTCCAATCACAGGTGTGTTCTCAGTGTACTTCTGGCCTTGGCCCGAGTATATCTGGGGATACTTGTTCTGTCTGTCCAATTGGACAAGAAGCTTCTACTGAAAGTCCTTTTCTATGTATTGATTGTCCTTTAGGTAGAAGTAATGGTGTAGCTGCTAGTGTCTGTACTAGCTGTGCCATCAATAACTATCAAGATGAGTTTGGTCAAGCGACTTGTAAGACTTGTAATTTACCAGATCTGACCAATATTAACGGAATTGGTAGTTCATCGTGTGAAACTACTGAAAACCCTCGCTGCAAAGAAGGAGAATATTTTGCAACTATCGTTTCGGAATGTACGGATTGTCTATCTGGTAGATATGGTCTAGGTGGAGCTGAAACAAAATGTATTGAATGTCCGCTTGGTTATTACGCGGCAACTGCCTCATCGGCATGTACTTTATGTCCTGCTGGTCAAGGTATTATTGCCGATGGTTCTGCCTGTACTGACTGTGATATAGGTCGCTATGAAAATGCTGGTGTTTGTACTAACTGCCCTGTTGGTTTTAGTCAATCTGCTATTGGACAAAGCCTTTGTCCTCAATGTCTTCAATTTGAAGAATCGGAAGAAGCAGCAAGTAGTTGTACAGCCTGTACAGCTGCTAAATATACCATTGTCGATCTGGGGCGGTGTTCTACTTGTCCTAGTGGCAAGGTCTACACTGGTAGTTCAAATTTGGCTAGCGACTGTATAGAGTGCCAGCCTGGTTATGAACCGTCTGGCACTACTGCTTGTCTACCATGTCGTACTCATCATTATAATATCATTCCTGGTACTTACTGTAAAGCATGTCCACTGGGATGGTCACAAAGTGAACCCGGTCAAACTTTTTGTGAAGAATGTACTAATGATTGTCAAGGAGTGTGTCCAGAAGGATCTATCGGGGTAGGTTCTGCTTGTTTTGAATGTCCTGCAGGTAAAACCTCGCTAGGAGGCCGTGAAACGATCTGTTCTGACTGTGGTGTAGGTCAAAGTCAACCTCTTATGGGTCAAACTATTTGTAATGAATGTGTCCCTGGTAAGTACACGGCGTTCTCTTCACAAGCCCAGTGTAAGCTCTGTGCACTGGGTCAGTACATGTCTGAAAGTGGTCAGGGTGCCTGCCGTGACTGTATTCAAGGTACATATACCAACCAAGTCGGGCAAATTCAATGTCTAACTTGTGCTATTGGTAAATTTGCTGAAGACACTGAAGCTGGTCGACAAGGAGACTGTAAGGATTGTCCCATTGGTTCGTTCGGTCTTCCCACTGGCCGTTGTAATCAATGTCCGGAAACTACATATCAGAATGAAGAAGGACAATCTACTTGTATCGGATGTACAGTGGATAGTCTGGGTACTATTCTAGAAAAGCCTCTCTCTGAACCGGGTGCGTCTGATATAACTCAATGTTTCGATGGCGATGGTCTTATCACATATGTGTTTGGTATTAAAGACGATGCTAAAGAAATCCAGGTAGAATCGGCTAAGTGTGAAATCCGACCTAATATGGTCTTACTCTGCCCTGGCTGCTCTTGTAATGATAATTCGCGCGATGGTTTCTGGGCTGGGCCAGTCTGTAATGAATGTAGACATGGTTTTGCTGGTGGTCGAGTAGGTAAATGTCTATTAAAATGTCCTGGTTATGATGGTATCCATGATTCAACTATGTGTAGTGGCAATGGTAAATGTTGGTATGGTAAATATGGCAGTGGTCAATGTTTATGTGGTGGTAAAAACACATTGGATGCTACCAGTGAAAATATTGTGGTGGATGTCAAAACTTGCCCGGCCGGACAAAAATGTAATGGATATGGGGATGACATTCTATTAGAAACAGAATATATTCCCTATTATTATCTATTGGAATATCGCCAATATTCTGTCTTTGTCTTGCAATTAAATACCTATACTCCTTTCCGAGGTCATATGTGGTTTGAAAGATATTCACCTCAAACGATATATGAGAATGTTTGCTCAACCTGTGTTTCACAGTATGATTCAACTGAATACACACAGATTGGTTACTTTGTCGAAGATACTTTTTCTCTTTTCCCTGCTAAAACTCAAGTACTGAATGGTTTCCATGGCGAAAACTGTCAATATGAATGTGGCGCTTGTGTTAATTATGGCAAATGTCTCAACACTCCCCATCCATTCTATTACAGTTATACTCTTAATAGTCATGAAAGTGAAGTTTTTACTGAAGTCTTTGTACCACAAACTCAATGTATCTGTACTTCCGATATTTATGATCCAGATGCTATGTGTTGTCCACATGGATTTGAACCATTTGTGTATTATGGTAAACGTCAGGTGACTCCATATTATCAATATACAGCTTTACCATTTATTACCAACCTTGTCAATAAACAATTGGACTATTGGACAAATAAGGATTTATGGTTGCAAAATAAATATCCTGCCTATTCACAAGCTAATGAGACAGTGCAGATTCAAGTTTCGAATGTCAATAACATTTACACGGGTACTCTAGGTACAATCGGCGTAGATTACCGCGAATATGGCCCTTATACCAAACATACCTTTTATGGTACTGAAAGAGAATTGTGTCGGGCTTGTCCTGGATTATTTGGTAAAGGTGTAGTCTCTCGTTCTGTCCAGCTTCAAACTGAACAAGATGCGGAAGATTTTTGGTGGGATACTTCGGCTAAAGGGGAGAAATGTAATGGTCTTGGTGTTTGTGATTTTTATCGTCAACAAGATGAAGATGCTGTACTTTTCTTTGGAAATTTTACGAAAGCTGGGAAAGTTATGTATCAACTATCCCGTAAATTTGCCGAATGTACAGCACCTACACGTGCCGTATTACCACCAGCCACTAATCTCATCGATTGTATCTCGAAAGCACGAATTTTGAATGAAGCCGCTAAATATGTAATCTTTTCTGAAAGCTATAAGATTGATATTACTGCACCTGGTTCTATTATCGATACAAGTACAGAATGGGTCTTAAATTCAGATGGAGAGATTCCTTTAAGTTTAATTAATGCTTTAAAAGACGATGCCACTATCATCGGATATGTCACTACCGTCGATAGTAACGGTGATTTGCATGCATATGACTTTGCAATGGTATTACCCGGGTCATTGCCGAATCCCGATGCTAATGGAGAGTATATCTTTCATCCAAATACCGAAGGAGAGTGTCGTTATCCTTCGGATACGTTGTCTTGTGTCTTTTTACCCAATTCTGCTTACTCTGTTTATGAATTAGATATTTCTGGACAGGGTGATGAAAGATTAGAAGGGGCTACATTTGATAGATTTGATACTTGCTTTACGTATACTCAATCTGGAGCAGATAAACATCGTATTGGTAATTATGTGACAGAAGAATATGAGAATGGTCAGGATCCATTCCTGGGCGATAATTGTCCTAAAGGACATTTCTGTACCGAAAATTCTTATATGGGAAATGTAATTGGCTTTAAAGAAGCTTGTCCCCCGGGTTATTATCAACCAAGTGAAGGAATATCTCGAACAAATCCGACGACTCATTGTAGTCGTGAGAGTAGTGGTACACAGGCCGTGATAAATGCCTGTAATCCGAATACAGCTACATTAAATCCAAATGATTATGTAGATAAAAAATGTGAAAGATGTCCAAGACATATGTATGCAGCAGAAGGTGCTTCGGAATGTACTGAATGTCCACAGGGACGAGTCAAAAAATTATCTGGAGCTGCCGATATAAATACAGTTATGTTAAATATACCAGCACATCTGAATACAGCATTTACACCGTGGTATTACATACCCAATGAAACAGGAGATGAACAGTCAGATTGTGCACAGATCGCCAATGGACATGTTCATGTACCCGCACTAGATATGTATATGGATTATGACAAACCAGCATTTATGTCTGTGGTTGCCTGTCCTTTTGGTTATTCCTCCAATCCTGGGACATATGTCTTATATGGACATGAGGAAGCAGTTGCCGCTTTACATACTTCCAGTGTAACTGGGGTGAGTGCTATTTTACCACCATTTATGATCTTTGAAAACGAAGAAGTATTAGAATATGAATATCAAATTGTAACAGAGGGGACATGTACTGACAACGGTGGTAAATATATTGCAGATGTCAATCGATGTAACGAAGCAAGGTTGGCATTAGGGTTAACAAATGCATATAATGGCGGATTATTACCATCAACGACGATTATTTCCCGATTACCACCCGGTTGTGTAACAGGGCTTGACGATATGGCGAATGGTGCTTATTTTAATACAAATTCAAACACCAATGGTGTCATACCCATAATAGATTCTAGTCTCACTCGAGTCGGGTATGAATGTTCATCTTCAGAAAGATATATCGGAAACTACAAAACTCTAGAAAAATGTGCCACCGCATGTCTCGCGAGAAGTGATTGTCAACAATTTATTTATGGGATAGTGGGGCAACGAAAAGAACAGGAATGTTGGGTAGAGTATACCTTATCGTCTAGTTGTAATGGTGCAGGGGAACAGCTTGTTGCGAATCCCGAGTTTAGTTTTTATGCTTTTGGAGCTGGTAGAAGATGTGGTGAAGCTTCTGGCGCTGCAGCACCAGCAGCCCAAAACTACTTATGTATCTGTGAAATACTGAAAGAACCGAAGAATGATTTACAAGAGATGTTAGTTAAAGATTATTGTTACCCTTGTCCTGCCACTTCCGTAACGAGTGCCGGTTCAATGAGATGTACTACCTGTTTTGCCAATCAATTGAAACTTTATCAAAAAGATGCGGTGGCGAAAGTGGTGGAAGGTAATGCTATACTACTGAGTGAATGGATTTTACCGCCAGAAATATACAAACCATTACGGTATGGGGTGGATGGTTTTGAAAATTTACAGTTGGAGCAAGTGAAAGATAATCCAGCTCTAGAGCCAGAATATAATTATTGGGTAAGTTCAGGTTCGTATACCACATTCGCAGTGACCTGGGATACTGCCTATGATTGGGTATATAATAATGATCAAGTCTGTAATTCAGAGTCCTATGATAGACATGGCGCTATTTCGGAAACTATGAAAAAAGAGTGTCGAAAAACATGTTCAGACGATGAGGATTGTAACTTTGTGACTGTTCAACAAGAAGACTATATGAACCCTGCGATCGGCTTTGATATGGAGAAGATAGCTGATCTAGCTCAATGTTCAACTTCTCATACGTACCTCGGAAAATATACGAATATGGTGGATTGTGCAGCGGCTACTAAAGCGAAAGGATACAATACATATATTTATGGGTTGGCTAGACCAGCGGCTCAGATGGCCAATGACTTTCATTTAGTACGTAATAATATGGAATGTCAAACTGATGATACTGTAATTGGTACAGGTCTATCTATCGAGGGTTGTTTTAATTTATGCGATACTATATCAGGGTGTAAAACTTTTCTTTTTGGGACAGGTTTGTTGTATGGCTATTGTTGGCAGGAATACGCCAGTAAAAACTGCAATGAAGGATTGAGGCCCTGGATCGATGGGGATTTGTATAGTATAGACGTAAACACCTTAGAAGATACTCTTTACATGTGTTATGCAGAACATTCGACTACCGGTTGTTCCGAAGGGTTTATTACCGGCTCGTCTCAGATTTATTGGAATACTTGGAAAATAACACCAAGGATAAGTATGCCGAAAGGCACGTGTTGTTTCTATACTAACCATATCCGCGACGGTAGCATAACAACTTCCTCTACATTAGGTTATCAACTGGATACGTCAAAATACAACGAAGTAGCAACGATGGATTTAAGTGCAGAACTGACTTTAGCGGATGCCATTTTAATTTGTAATTTTTTGTATCCAGATAGATTTGGTTGGGATTTTATTGGATATGCGAAAGAAACAAGGTCAGAGCTGGATGATTTTAATACTGTACGCTGTGTGCAAAACAAAGCAACGTATTCTAAAGGAACTGCAGGTGAGATTTGTCCGGACGACGAGCAGCATCTACCAGTAACCTCGGCCAAAGAGTGTGAACAAGCAGCACTCGAAGTGACTGGTATTGTGCCGGCCATTGTTCAAATAGTTCAATTACCTTTATCACCTTATGGTTGTTCTGCTGATTTCAGTAATACGCCAAACAGTTATATTTTTAATACTCTTAATACTACTAGGCCCTGTTCAACTGATAGTGTCAGCGCATTTTGTCTTTGCAAACAAAGAGGGGTGCCACCACGTTTTAACCATTGGAATACTGATGATTTTTACTCCTTTTCCAAAGTAGACGGAACAGGACTGTGGGCAGAAAGTTCATATCCATTTTGCGCGGCATGTTCTCCGGGGGAACATTCTTCATTCGCGGGCGGTTGCGAACCATGTGATGCGGGAACATATAGTGCAACTACCGATGACGCTTCACTTAAAGCCTGTAAAAGTTGTGATACAGGCCAATATCAACCAGAAACAAGAGGTACCTCTTGTTTATTATGTGATGAAGGACAGTTCCAATTAGATAGAGGCAAGAAGAGTTGTACAGATTGTGTAGCTGGGAGATATGCCACGTATGTTGGGACAATCGATTGTCAAGATTGTGTAGCAGGGACAGCTCAACCAGGGGTTGGTAAAACGGGTTGTATTGATTGTGGACAAGGCAAAGCAACTCCAAGTACTGGCCAATCAACCTGTACAGATTGTTTGGCTGGTCGATTTCAAAGCAATTTTGGACAGATATCCTGCCCACAATGTACAGCAGGGATGTTTCAGACAGGGATAGGACAACATTCTTGTAAAACATGTCCTAGTGGTTACTATATCCCGACAGCAGGATCGACCACATGTATCTCTTGTGTAGCAGGGAGATATATTAGTACCAGTGGTTCAGTTGGCCCAAGTTGCACTGCTTGTCCCAATGGTAGATATGCGGGAGCAAGTGGTGCTAGCAGCTGTAGTCCATGTGCAAGCGGGCATAGTTGTAGTGCAACAGCCAGTAATGCTTGTGTTGCAGGAAGATATGCAACGGGTACTAGCGGTAGACAATATTGTGCAGATTGTACCGCTGGGAAATATTCAACCGCAGCAGCCAATAGTGCATGTACTACATGTCCGTCTGGTAAAGTAGTGGACACTGCCAGAATAGCATGTATTGACTGTGGAGGATATCAATTTAGTCAAATCTTTAAATCACCTTTAGTGTCTGGTGGGAATAATTGCGAATTTCGGTTAGGCATTGATCCGACAGATTCTCCGGATTCAACTGCTGCTGGGCCTATCAAAAACTCTTTAGGTAAAGATTATTCTGGCTGTAACGATAATAAAGGGTTTGTCATTACAATGCTTCAAACAACATCCTTATGTTGGCGAGCCACTTCCTGTGTAGATTACTGTTCCTTAGAATATAACACTGCTGGGTCATGGAAAGAACTGTATGTCTGGGATTGGTGGCATACCGCAGCAGATACTAAAAGGTGCACTCCGACATTTACAAAAGGCCAACAACTTCAAATACGATTACAACATTGGGGTGAAAATCCAAGTAATTCTAAGTTGATAATGACCATGTACGCCTATAATTCGGGGGATTTCGTGATTGATTTGAATCCTCTACCAGCGTGTATAGCTGACGCACTATCATAGATAAAAAAATATTCAAATATACTATAAACATATTAAAAAAAAACAATTATTTTCTTAACTTATAATCTATATCTGGTTCAAAAGCTTGACTATTTCGTGGTCACGGGCAAGTCCTATGTAATAAATTTAAATTTCTCTTTGTGTTGCCAGAACAGATATTTGGAAATCTGATGCCGAAGTAGTAATGTTTTTCGACATACGGGGCATTTGCCTTTGACTCTTTCTTTGAAAGTTTTCATGCATTCGGTGTGACCACACCGAGTGGAACAATCGCAATGTAATACTAAATAATCTTTACCAAAGTCAAACTGTCCTCTACACTGTCGACATAACGGTTTTGTCGCTAATTTCTGCCGTTTAGCAGGATTTAATCCGGTTTCTATTTTGGTTTCTATTTTGGGATCTATTTCGGGATCTATTTTGGGATCTATTTCTTTAATTGATTCTACCATCTTCTTTGAAAATTTGATAGGGTTTTTCTCTATTGAATTAAACCATAATATTCTGGCTCTAGTTAATACTATTTTTTCGGAGTTCGGTGCTATTAAACAGTCTAAGTATGCATCATAACATTGTCTTGCCTGAGGATCTAAAAGCATTGTAGCTGATGTTTTTAAATATCGCTCTCCTTCTTCATACACTGATTTTGCATTAACTGCTGCAGATGTATTATCAATTGTCCTATTTAATTTACTAATAACATTTTGAAATGTCCATTGTTCTAACTTTGATTTGCATTTCTCTAATATTACTAAAGAACTAGCATCTTGATTGAGACCAAATAAACTATAGATGTCCATTTATATTCTCCTTATAATCTTGTTTTACTGTCGCTAATCGATCTCAAATATCCAGGATTTTTTTTTGGAATAAACTAATATTTTGTTAATTTTTTTTTGTGTGTGTTTATATTATTGTAAATTAGAATCGTCAGAAAGAAGCTTCAATTGTTCCTTCAAAACTATTTCAAGACTAAATCTGACTTTTTTTCTGGCGGCGGCCCGAACTCGTGGAGGTGGTATACGCTTTCTCAGACAACTTTTAAGGTTACTACGGTGACTACGGTTATTACGGTGACTACGCAATGGAGCGACAGCTGGAGCGACAGCCTGTTTATTATTATGGTCTGTTTTTTTCGGCATCGTATCGAAAAAATATAAATAGAGATGTATCAATAAAACTATAATAATTGTGATTTTTGTTTACAACTGTGACTCTTGTAAATCATCAGAATATGTGTTACATATTCTGTTTTTTGTTTCAATCCAACCCCTACCGGAATATGTAACACATATTCTGATGATTTATAAGATTTAAAAGGTAAATCACAACGTCGCGAAGCGCAACACCATCGTCGCGAAGCGCAATCTTTTTTTACTCTCCAAAAATATACAACTTTGTGCCAAAAATCATTGCGATAAACATTGCAATGATTTTGGAATTAACCCATAAAAACCACCCAGTCTCTGGGTCAGAGCCAACCCAAAACATTATGATTATACAATATTGCTTGCGTTTTCTTTAGTTGATGGCTATTTTGCGGGAAATACTTGAGCTAACAAGTAAATACAGTAGATAATAAAATTAAACTCTTTTCAGGCACCTTATCTTCCTCTTTTTCTTCCTTTTCCTCTTTTTCTTTCTCTTCCTGTTAAGTATGTTTGACGCAAAAATCCAGTATAAAGGACAATATCAAAAGTATCAACAATGGCTCGCATCTACCTTGATTGGGATTTGACCGCTGCGTGTTTCTCATTTGATGCCAAAAAAGTCGCCACACGAGAGGCAGTGGTCAACGTGCTCAAATCGACGTACGACAGCAAAGATGACGAAACAAAACAGGACGACGACGTGAAATATGTCGACACCTACATGCGCGAGAGGTTGAAAACCCTTCTGGAGACGTACTATGACCGCATCACCATTCTGACGGCAAACTCGGAATATAACGTGATAGAAATATGCAAACAGTATGACATTCCAACGCCGGAGGAGATTTATTCCGTGTACGACAAAGGAGATACAAAGGTAGAGTACCTTTCGGACAAGAACAATTTTATGTTTTTAGACGACAGCAAAGATGAAATCAATAGCGTTGCGTCGTTGGCGAGTCAAGGTGTGATCGAAAAAATTGTTCGTCCAAAGCGGTATCTCCCCGCTACAGATTATGGCATGTTCGGACAACTCAACACGGATTTCTTTGCTAAAAAATACCCACAATTCGTGCTGGAAGGAAAGTGGAACTGGCACGCCTACATAGACGCATGCTTAATAGACCTTGACAAGGGGCTGTTGCCCAAATGGCAACAACAGCCCATGTTTGAAAGTGCAGAAAGCGCACAATACCGTACATTTGTACATTTGTGTAGAAAAAAAACTTAACCGAAAAATCATGAGCTGTAAGCTCTAATCTAATCGTTTTGTACAAATATAGTATTGTTTAGCTGGTTCAAAGAGTACAGTGTCTATTACTGTACCCTGCATAGGTTTCTTAACATGTTTATCTAAAAATTGTAAAAATCCATGCAGAAATGATGGCACAGGGGGAGCGGATTTTGCGATTTCCTTAAGTTTGTCAGACATATTTATGTTAAAAACTCTACTTAAATACAGAAACTATAATTAATAATGACTAACAGACTTAAAGTACATGTTATTAATCCATTCATCAAAGCTGAAAATTGTTCAATATGCTTTGAAACATTGAGAGAGAGTGTCGAACTCAAGTGTGGGCATGAATTTCATTTAAAGTGTATTGATATTTGGATTGATAACTATCAAAAGAATTGTCCGTTGTGTCGACATATTTTTATGCCGACACCTCAGTCTTCACCAATAGGCAACTTACCAATATCCATTATCCCACCACCTAATTCTGAATTATTATCCATTATTATTCCACCGATTATTATTCCACCGATCGAATTTCCCTCAGAACCCAGTAGTACACAAAGTAATAGCACACAAAGTAACACATTGAGTAACACACCACATGGCTCACCAAATAGCCCAATAGTAATAGTACAACAACAACAACTGACCTGTTGTATAGTACAATAATGTATCTAAGTATTTGGTTCCAGAACGTCAAAGTTTTAAGAAAAAAAAAATTGGGACATAGTCAAAAAAAAAAAACTTAGCAAAAAACTTGAATACTTTTTTTTGAAGTTTGTCAAAACATCCGGATTTCCTCATATGTAGAGAATATATTTACGGAAACACCAAACGAGAAATTCGGTGTTTCCGTAAATATATTCTCTACATATGAGGAAATCGACCTCTTGTCATTTTGTTCAGAAAAAGTTATTCAAAAAATTTTTGGAAACTTTTTATATACAGTCTGTAATTTAAATATCAGTAAAATAGTCATATATAAAGAATCAAAATAAGTTAAAAATAATGTCTCTCTTTAATAAACAGCAAATTATTGTTAAGTCAACTGTACAACGTCCCGCTAGTAACCATAAACAAGTAGGATTGTTGTCAAATTCAATGTCGGGGGTACGTATTACTAGTCAACGCTATACCCCGACATTTGAACCGACCGAACCGAAAAAAAAGGGCAAGAAAAGAAACAAAAAAATAAAAAAAAAAGAAGCGACAAAAAAGATACTCAAAGGGGCACAAAACAGGGCAAGACAAAAAAAATTACAGGTAAAATTAATTGCAATAAGTGGAATGAATAAAGATCCTGAAAAATACACTAAGGCAGTTCAAGCTCGCGCTAATTTAGCTCATGCAACCTTCTCAAGAGCAAATGTTCAAAGTTATTATTATGATGAAGGTAGTAATGGAATAAATATTCTTTTATCTCCAGGTTTTAATGCATTTAATCAAGATATATATAGTTCACCATCTTTTAGATGGACTGGATCGGTGCAACAAAATAGATTATCATTTGTAACTGGTAATATTGGCAATATGGGTGGCAAAGCAGGAGATAAATTACTTTCAGATGTTAGAGACTCTGTAGATAAATTTGGTCAAGGCCCAGGTTTTAATTTTACTTCCAAGCAAATGGTAGATGATCTTGGCTTATCTGATGAGACTGTATGTTCGGCTACAGATGCTGTTGCTTTTCCGATAACTACTTGGCAACGCATTTTTACTCAATATCGTAAAGCATCGCAAGATGTCTCAAACTCATCATTGGGTGCAATGATTACTTCCTTATTTGGTGATCATTTTTTCAATCAAAACCCGCGTCCAGTAGAAGATGGCAAGGAAAAATATGGCAGATCTAATTGGTCAACTGAACAGGCAACAAAATTTATGTTAGAATTATCAAAACAGTTAAGAGATCAAGAAAATATTTTGAAAACTTACAGAACAGAGTTGGAAGAATTAAAAAAGAGTGGATATTCTAAACAAACTGTTGAATTGATATATAAACCATTAGCCAATTTGAGAAAAGCATATGCAGCAACAGAGTTAGATTTTTTGGAAGAAGTTACTAGAATTGCGATGCATATGTTAGCAACTATTGACTGTTCTGCATTAGAATATGATGGTTTAGCAGTTCATTGTGCATTATTATGTATGTATTACAAGGATCAAGGGAAGGATTATAATTTTAATTCTGTCATTGAAGGTACGACAACAACAATTAAACAAGTCTGTCAACAATTTCATCAGGATGTAGTATTGTGGTCTGTCGATCTTAAAAACGAATATGACAATCGGGAATTGTTTGGACATATTACTAAATTGATGGATGGTGGTGTTTATATTAACAAAACCTACAAAGAAGTTTTATTTTATCATGATTTAGGGTTAGATTCAAATCTTGATGACTATATTGCCATCAATTTACTATTGAAAAGTGTATATTCGGGTGGAACCATGGGAAAAGCTCGTGAGACAACATTAGAATGAGTGTAGTATATCTAATAAATGAACTTCCAAAATAAATTAACTTCCAAAATATATGAATGTACGTATATAGCAGGGCATTTATATATTGTTACTATGTATCAATGTTCTTATAAATCAATATACCGCTGTCATACTATCGGCGAAGTTTTAGCTTATGACATGGCTAAAATTAGAGAAGTAGACCTCTTTTTGTATTTATTAGACATTTATGATCTATTATTAGATGATTCATGTTTGACACCTGAAAAGGAAACTTATATGGCATTAAACAATAAATTAGAGAAGTTTTGTTTTCTAAATTTCTCAAAATTGTTAAGTGACATACCGGGTCAAATGAAAGGATTTACTATAGGCATGTTTTTATATTTAATTCTTTCCTTATCAAGAATGAAAGCAAATAATAGTACCATTATCCCTGAAAATACCCGACAATGGATGCGTACCAATCAAGTTCGATCTCATCAATCTTATGATACAACTGATTTTGCTATCTCTGATATATTAGATGCTTTAGACATTTTAGAATTAAACTGGGAAAAATTTCCACAACTAACCTCTGAATTATTAACCTATATTAATGCATTGGAAACAAGATGTTGTTTCTTTATCTCTTGTTTCTGTTCCGAGAATAGTTTAAACATCGCAAAGGAAAGAAAAAAGGTAGAAGAGAATCGTTATCAAATTTCACCAGCCCATATATTTGAGATTTACATAAGGTTTATAGTAATGAAACGTTCGTTTGCACAATATACTATGTTTGAAACAGTACCATCTCCTCAGACTTTACCTGAAAATAGATGGGATGCATTCCTTAAACAGGAAAACAGACATCTATCGATACGGAAATTTAGAGATATTGTCGCCGATGATGTTTGGGAGAATATGGTGCGATTATCTGACCGTTATCGTGCTAGTTATAAAGTAAGAGGTAGCAAGGTGTCGGCATATCAATCTATAGCGGAGAATCGGCCTTTACACGTGCTTGATTCTCTAAGTCATGTTATAGCATATGCGTCACCGGATGAGCTACATAATAATAAATTGGTGACTGAAGCTCTACATTTGAATCTAATTCATGCTTATTTCCAGTCCACTTTTTCCATATCGTTCAAACATTATTTTTTTTGTTCGGAACAAAAATGTTGGGAACATCTTCCAAAATTAAAAACTATAACTGTACCTATTATTTTGGAACGGCGTAAGCGATATGATGTCTTATATCGATCTGTTGTTCATTTAACACCGGATGGAACCTTTCATCAAGCATTTGTATATTGGTTATTGTTAGTACGTCAGGATTTTAATGGTATTTTGTATTCATCTATGGATTTTAACAAATTGTGTTCATTTGTATTATCAATTGAAGTAGTAGATAGAGCAGTAAAAAGACAGAAACTAAATAACTATATCTTCGAATAAAAAAATTACTCAACTATTTATCAACACTATGTATATGCCCTATATTTGTCAAATTTATATTTCGTCACCCAAAGAATTAAAATCAATCTTTTGTATTTTTCTAGTATATGTTAATATTATGCAAATATTTATCAGCATTACATAACTAATATTTTTTTAGTATAAACACAGCTACTCTATTTATTAAAATGAAGATTCAAACTCAAAGACTGTCAATGTATTCTTTCTGCTTGTTTGTTAGCGCAGCAATTATTTTGCTGTTAGCGTTAAGTGTGGATTATCTGGTCTCAAAAGTAAATAATATACTCTCACCTTGCGTGAATGATGGGGTCTGGATACCAGAAACAGAAACCTGCTCCTGTGAAAATACTTTCGGAATATTTGGGGGTGATTCCTGCGAAACCTGCATGTGTGAAAACAGTGGTCTCTGTGTAATGGGTGGCAGTGGAGCTATCGATACTAGATTCTCGTGTTTTTGCCCTTCCCACACTAAATTTGTGGGTATACTCTGTAATGACTGTTATACCCGCTCTCATGCCAGTAATACCGACCTCTGTAATGGAGTCTGTCTGGATGATTACTACGGTAGTAAATGTAATGGATTATGTCTCCCGAATGCTACCATTAATTCTGCTCCCAATTGTGTCGAAATCAAAGCTGGTGGTGGTTCATGTAGCGTCTGTAATGGTCATGGTACCTGTCTTGGTGATGGTCAATGTGAGTGTGATTCCGGTTATTTTACTGGTCGAAACGGTGGCGAATCAGATCAATGTGGAATAACTTGTACCGGTGGTTGTCCTTCTGATAGAGGTACCTGTACCTCTGTTGGTGGTCAACTCCAATGTGTGTGTCTTCCTGGTTACTTTGGCACTAGCTGTGAGCAATCATGTGCTACTAATAATACTCAACCGTGTAGTGGTCATGGTACGTGTGAATTATTAGCCAGATCTGGACTCCAATGTATTTGCGACCCCCATTATATTGGTGAAGACTGTATGATCAGATGTCCTGGTCGAGATATTATTGGTGAACCCTGTTCTGGCCATGGTCAATGTGTTTTAGACACGGCTAATACAGCTAAATGTGAATGTACCAATCCCTGGGGTAACTTCGAATGTAGTTGTGTGGATGAGTATACTTGTTCTGGCCATGGTCAATGTAATTACCTCTATGATGGCCTTGCAGCTAATACCTTATTTGCGACCGATCCTCGGTCGCCTCAGGTCTGTGATTGTATGGATGGAATTTTCAATGGTATTCATCGTCATTATGCTGGTACAAACTGTGCTCGATGTAAAGATAATTGGTTTGGTTCCCGTTGTAATCTCTACTGTGACCCTCATGGTCAAGAGTCGGATCTTGGTACAAATATCGGCTGTAATGGTCATGGTGCATGTTTTCTGAATACAGTTGATGTGATTGAAACAGTCGAATGCGAATGTCTCGCCAATTATGATGTAATTAATATCCAAGGCATTGGTCAATGTAGTGACTGTGAGGCTAACTATTTCCCCAAAGTAGGAATTGCCAATACTACGGTTGAATTCTGTTCAGCTGTTTGTTCTCGAGACAATGAATGTAGTTTCAAAGGCGACTGTAATTATGATTATGATGGTTCTAATAACATATGTAATTGTGATTGGAATGGCAATACTCGATCTTTCAATACGTTAGACCCTGTTGTTGGTTGTGCGGCCTGTCTACCGAATTGGTATCCAAAAGACCTGGACGATATCAACACGCGCTGTACCAGTTATTGTGCTGCTTCTGGTACCTTGGGCTCGGCAGTGAGTGCCAACACCATTGTTTTTGGTACAGATTTAACTTTACAAGGTGATACTGAAGCTTATAAGGTGTGTACTCCGAATAGCGATGGTTTTGAAACCAATGGTCGGTGTCATGTTTGCTCTAATGCTGGTCGTTGTGCTGCGGAAGGTACTTGTGCTTGTAGTGATGGTACTACTGGTGAATTTTGTCAAATCGATTGTGGTATTGAAGGTCGTACCGCTTGTTCTGGCCATGGTCGTTGTATCCGCGATGCTCTTGAGATGTGGTTTAATCCATTTACCAATAATTTCCGCTGTGAGTGTCTACCCTATGATACTTACACTGCTGAATCCCGGACTCGAATGATCCAACAGGGTTTTGTGGTACCACCACCACCCGCTGCCAACTATCATGGTAAACATTGTAGTTTCCATTGTCCAACTTATAATAGTGAAGTTTGTGCCAGTCGTGGTGATTGCGATGTAGAAATTGCTTTAAATACGGATGGTCTGGTTGTTAGTTGTACTGACGATTCTAACTGTACCAGTGTAGTTGGTGAAAATCGCAATGGGACGGAAGATGCTTTCTGTTCTGTATTGGCTACACCTTGGGATTCTTTAATCCCGCAGTTTTTCGCTGCCTCCTCCGGTAGTCCTGGTTATACTCAATGTACTTCTGTGGATGGTGGCAGTTGTATTGATATGATCTACAGTGTAGATTGGGGTGATTTCTGTGTCCAGATTTTAAATGGTTGGTATCCAAATGAATTAAATACTGCCAATTGTGGTTTTGATGTTACTTATCGTAATGCGGCAGAAATCTATTTCATCGAAGAAGATGAAAATGGTACAACTTGGTGTGATCGGGCTCTTGAAGCATTGACACCTCAAGCCTCTACTTCGTGTTCACTTTCAGCGTATCCAGACCAGGAGGAATTTGATGCCAGTGTCAGTTTATGTTATAGTCAGACGTTAGCCTCGAAATGTCTACAAACGCCTCAATGTATTTACGATCAAACTCTGATTTACATGCAAACGACAGACGATCTCTGTCAAAGTACCAGTGATTGCACTGGCCCATGCGAATTAGATTCCAATAATGTTTGTTCTACCAAAACATATTGTCGTGCCAAAACCTGTCCTGATGCAATTGTGGGTACATCATTAGAGTCTCTCTGTTTTGACAGTGATAAATCCTGTGAAAATATACCAGGCATTGAAGAGCAATGTTCACAAGGGATTTATAATATACGTGAACAATTGAATATTAGTGCTGTAGTTGGTCTGGATAACTCCAATGATTTGTTTTTCAGTTGTTGGATGTATGCCAATATGGATAATCCCTGGATGGTCGAAGACAGTATACCGGGTGATATTAAACTGACGGGTACCTTAACTGTAATGGGTCGCACAGTCTTGGTCAAAGAATATTTGAGCGGATTCTTATCTGGTCGGACAGCTGAACCAGCTGAATGTCCTTGGGCCAATTTTAGTGCTAGTACTTTTTGTGAGAATCATTTAGACAGTGTTTTATCGGATAGTACCTGGTATCAACCCGAAACAATCAATTGGTATCAACCTTGGCGTTTGAAATGTGGAGACTATATCTCATTATGGCCAACTGAAACTGAAGCCAATGTCAAACAGACTGAAGTTTATCGCGCTTCAGGTATTGACTGTTCCGTATTAGAAGCAGGCTCTAATCCGGTAGAAATGGTACCATGGACACTCGACTGTTTAATCGATCAACCATTCACGCCATATATGTCTAAAGATACTATTTTCCCATCCACTTTTGCGAATAACGGTTGTACATTAAAAGAACATCCGGAAGATCGTCGTTGGGGGACAAGACAATGGCCACATTTCGAAATTGAACAACATTTTCAAGAAACATGTCTTCAACAATCCAAATCACCAGCTATACCGCCAGTACCAATTGTACCGGATTTCTGTGATATTGATAATCCATGTGGTACATTAGATCAATGTACACCCTGTTCTACTCCAAATTGTAACTATGTCGAATGTCGAAATTTTAATGCCCGTCCTGTCTGTAATTCCAATGCGGCAGGTGGAGTTAAATGTTCAGGCGCAACGATATGTAGTTCAGTAGACACTCCTGATTTTGTTTATACTTGTGCATATAGCGCAAATGAAGTGAGCAATTATGCTATTGCTCGTGAACCCATGGTGCTTCTACATGACGAATACCGCAAAATTAATTGGTTAGATTATTGTTCGGATACAGTAAGCACAGACCTTACAATGAAACAAGCCACGACCCTCTCCTCCAATTGGGGTATAACTCCAATTCAAATCGGTACCGACCTTTATCAGAGATCAGAAGCTTACTGGGTCAATAACTCGGTAGTTTTATTTAAAACCGCAACACTTGATCTAACAGCAGCTTCCCATCAGGTCTTATTCACAGTGTCCAATAGTTCTGAGAATGCATTGCTTATAGTAACCTGTCCAGCATCGACTACTATTCTCTCGCCATCCACAGTTATAGAAGTGACTATAACTGAAGATTGTCTCTTTGAGATGTTCGGTACTGTCTTAGTCACTTCTATAACTGTGGATGGCATTGAGTCCTTGATCGAGAATGAAATGGTTACAATGGAGCAATGGGAACTAAACCCAGCCAATTTAAAAAACTATCTTTCCTTTGATCAACATCCTCGAACAGGACTTTTTGATCAGGTAAATGTGGTAACTTTTGGTAAAAGTGCCAGTTATATCGAAGCTAATTCCGGTGCCGATGATACAATGGGAATGTTACATTCCTTTGCGAATGTCGAAGATAATATCCGTGTTTCTGGTTGGGTCTGGGTGACTGGCATTGGTACAGCTACTATTCGTTTACTATCATTAGAAGAAAAAACAGTTGTTGAAATGGTTATTTCAGAGACAGAACTGAGTATGGAGAATATGTTGACAGAAATTGAAGCGGATGGTGGTTGGATCAAATGGTATATCGAAGCCCGTTATGTCAATGAGACGCATCTTACTTCTTTTGGTGTGACTGAACATCAACAAGTCTGGCAAGCAACCGCTTTCGCAGGAGGCCAAACACTAACTACACATGTGGAACATACTAGTCTTTCTCGTACTGTTTCACATTTGGGTCGTATTGCTCCTTCTTTTCATAATATTCCTGCAATCTCGGAAACCGACTGTCATGAAACTTGTGACGGCCATGCAACTTGTTTACAATATTCATGGACAAAAGAAGATCAACACTGTTATCTCTATGAAAAACGTTGTCATGAAGATGATTCTTGTGTTCATGGTACACATACCTTAAAAGCATTACATGGGCATCATATTGCCTCTTTTGTGATAGATACCGACTCAGTGACCCCTATTACATTTGCACATATCAAACAAAATAGTGTAGTTATCAAAAATCCACCAATGGACTGGACGGATGCCTACACTCTGGATACAACGACAGTTTGTAATGATTTAGCCGCTACCTTTACCTCCTTGCCTGGTTATGAAACACACGTTTGTCATGACCGTCCATGTACCAGTTTATATGATCCACATGATATGAAACTATGTGGTCAATTCATCGAATACCAAGATCCAAATATTGGTTGTGGTGAGACTTTAAACTGGACTTCTTACTGTTATTATCAAAAGTCTTTTGATAAAATACCACTCTCTGATTATTATCCGATATTAGCTGCATCAAGTCCGGATACTTTAGATACACTCTGTGATTCATCTCGGACTTTCAGAACAGAGGTCAACGAGACTTGTTCAGCTGTTACGATTGGTTGGTTTAAACAATGTCTGGATAGAATGGGAGTTTATCGCGATTTTTGTGACAGAGATTGTTTAGATTATGTTGAAACGCAACTTTCTTCCTCACCAAATGATCCTAGTATCTGTGATAAACGTAAAGAGTTTCTCAAGTTAAATGTTACCAATAATCCAGCAGTAGATGATTTATGTTCGGAAAATGTCGAACAATTGGTTATTACCGATTTCTGTGCATTACAAAATGCATATCATGAAGAAGATCAAATCAAAATACCACAATTATACAGTGCTTGTTCCAATAACTGTAGAGAAATGCTAGGAGAAGAATTTAATCGTTCACAATGGAGAACTTGGTGTGGTGAACTATCCGATGGTACTATTGAAGGAGTCTGTTCCAGAACCTCCTGCGACTGTAATATAGAGGATAATTTAGGTGTTGCTGGGGATTTCTGCGAGCTAACCTGCCCATCCGGAGCTGAAAATGGCCTGGAAGTTGCCTGTTCTGGTAAAAATGGACGATGCTTTGCTCAAGATTTTTCGGAAATTAGTGCCGATTATACCGCACAAGAAACAGCTCTATCATATCGTAACGATATTGTTGTGGACAAAACATCAATACCATTTGATTATAAACCAGTCTGGTTAACGGGGCCCACACCAGCAGCTACGGGTGTCTGTCAATGTGCTATTGGTAGCGGCGCCAATTGTGCTGTTCCATGTGGTAACTGTAATAATGGTACATATGGGGAAGGAATGGCTTCTCAATATGGGATCTGTGATTCTTATTACGGGTTATGTCGTACATTACCACCATTTATGCGTTATAATGTCAAAAAAGTACTGGAAGTAGGTGAAACGCCACGCTATAATAGCACATTATATGATGGAATGGAATGGTTAGATCCAACTGCTTTTTTATATGCCAATGATATTGTCATATTGGAAGAAGCAACTTTAGATTCGTTTGATGTAACTGGTGCCTCACATCAAATTGCAAGCCCCATTTTACCTTTAAGTTTTAGTCAACAGCAATCTATTGTCAATGTTATCAAAATTTTTCCAACTATTTGTACGTCGAATGGTTATTATTTAGAACCAAAAGCAAATTCTCAGTTACCATACGATTACAAACCATGGAATAATGGTACAGATTATATGAATAACGACAAGGGAATTACAAATAATGGAGTGACATTGTTAAGTCATTCAAATGCCATATTGAAAGTACATACAATACCACCTTGGGGAGCATGTATTCCAGTTCAAATGTCGGAGGAACTACAGTTATGTTTCAGTCAAGGACAGTTCTTTGCCACGTTAAATAATACTATACCACTCCTAGTATTAGCTAGAGGTGATTCACCTCCTCGAGAAGGTCTTACATTTATTAAAGCAAGTGTCAATACAATTTACGCTTTTGGCGGTACAAATAATTATGATTTTGTATCAGAAGCTCTGTCCAAAACATTGTACAGAGTTTCAGTTGCACAACAGGATTGGGTCAGTGTCGATACCATAACTGGTATTGAAACCGACACTCAAATTATCATTGTTGAATGGATTCCAATTAAAACTAGTGGTCAGTCTCCAATTAAACAACGTGATGCACCAATCTGGTTTTTCTATAACGAATTGTTTGTCCTTTCAAATGAAAAGGATGACGAATACACCATGTTTTCTTTACCATTTACATTAGATGGCACCAAACCAAGATGGGTTAAATATGATAAAGCACCTTATAGAGGGACACTCATTAATATGATTGCATCTTCCAATGATGATACTAATAGGTTGTATACTTATATCGGAACGGATACAGTTGCATTTACTAAAATAGATGGGTTTTACGAAGTCACGGTTTTTCCAGCCATTCCAGACCCAGTTGGAACTGTCGTCCCTGGAAGTTCCGGCGGTACAGTCTCTTGCGCATTACAAGTCTACAATAATAGCAATGTGTTTGGAAATAATACAAATTTATGGCAGTTTCAAATTAGTGGTCAAATTTTAACAGAATATACTAGAGAACCCGACAGTGTTTTTATCTACTTGGAAGAATGGTTAAATATAGATGTGACTGCTACAGATCCATATCAACGGTTTTTTAATACTATACAATGGCGTACACAACCAAAACTAGACTTTACGCAATTTCCAGAATATTTAGATGATGCGATGACTAAAATGGAAAGAATTTATATGCAACAAGCACGCTGGAATCAAGCAGATTTACTCTTCAAAAAATCGACATTATATCAACAATATAATAGAAATGATGTTTACATGGTAGAGCCAGGGATTGCTTCAAATCCAACCAACGAATTTCTAGATATTATTAGAACTAACGATGGGAATCTTTTTTCCACTGATATAGCCACAGCGGAAGTAGAACAAGGGAATACATTACTGATAGTACAGACAGAAGGAGAAGAATATTCCAGAGATATGATTATTTCTGGACATTTACGAGAATTTGAATTAGCAAGTGCAATATATCCCCACACCGAAGAATTACAATTTCAGACAGGTATTATCGAAATAACAGTTACCGAGTGGACTGAAACTAGATTAGAATTACAATTACGAGTACAGAATAGTGCTCAGATTGAAATTACATGGTTAGTCCCTTCGAAAATATTAAGTTTTTACCTAGTCGTACATTTGGAAGAATGGATGTATAATACAAATAACGATTTTGCTGTTGAAGATCTAGCACCAGGGAAAGAAGGTTGGCAAGCATTGTTTAATTTATTCGTATCGAAACATGCAGAACCAACCTATCATATGAAAAGACAAACCGACAAGTTTTTCAATTTTTATGGTAGTCACTGTACCGATTCAGCAGATGAATCATGTCCAGGGACACTAAGTTACACGAAGATGCCCTGCTCCGGTAAAGGAAGATGTTCCGCACTCTGTGTCTGTCAATGCGAAGCAGCACCATCAGTACTCATAGCAAATGAAGATGTAGCGAATTATCCAGAAAATTGGCAGTTATCACCATATCGTGGCGACGGGTGTGAAATAACTTGTCCAGGATATGATGGAGAAGATCTAAATACAATCTGCTCTGGGTTTCCAACTGCCTGCCAGAGAGATGGCACCTGTGCATGTAACCCAGGCCGGGTTGGGGATGCCTGCCAATTCAAATGTCCATTCACAATAGAAGATGGAAAAGAAATAACCTGTTCAAATAACGGTGGTTGTGGTACAAAGGCAGTAGAACTTAATTCCACAATTTTTACCAGAGATATTTATAACAACAGATTAGCAGCGATGAATCGCGATAATTATATTGGAGCGCTCACCTCTTATTACGGCGCATGTAATAATTATATACAGACACAAGGGAAATTTGTTGGTGGATCGGAATTTGAAGATGCGTTAGGCCTTCAGGTCTCGTTTCCCGGCTTTGAATATGCTGCAGCCTATTGCGAACAAATTAATAGCAATTATGCACCAGATTTAGCTATTTATGCTACACATTTAAGTGATGCTGGGAAATGTATAGGGTTACGTAAAACTGGTAAGTTTTTTATCCCAATCAAATTGGATGAAACTAAAGTCCAACAACCATTTCATATGGAAACAGTCAAAGAATTATTTAAATGTCGATTCTCCGATTGTGTACTAGTTAGACATGAGGATGATAAACGGACACTCACCAATATCGATGTCTTCACTGAAGCCCCGCTATTCGAGTTTCATGGCCAATACCAACATGGGAAATCAGGCGGTACTATTGAATATCTGTTAAATGGTATTAAAATTATTATAACAATGAATTGGAATACAGAATTATTACAATTGACATTAAGAGAAGATGGGAATCCGACCGAACATGTTATTATTTCAGATGAGGGGGAATACAGTCATTTTGTTATATATATTAGCAGTGTAACGGCTGTTAAAACCGTACTTTATAAAGCAAATCAATATGAAGATGGGAATGATGAGATCTATATTATACCAAAGTATGGAAAGAAATATCAGAAAATGTTAGAGGCTACATATGGCTATACCTTTAATTTACAATCAGTAGATACAGGTGCGGAGGCACCCTTAATGGATATCGTTTCAGCTGAAACTGCTTGCGATTCGGAAGAAGATTGTGTAGGGATTATCCGATGGACAAACAGACACCGAAAAACGTTTTTTTCATTACAGTCATTCAAATCGGCGGTTGGTTTAAATACAATGTATAATTTAGATGAAGAAACGGCAGATTATGTACAATTCAAGAAAATGTCGTTGGTATACAGAGGTAAAGATATTACGGATACGGCTGCGGATTGTGAAGTAATTCAATCAAGACAATCCACCTACCCCATGGTAACATTTGAGAAAGAATATAATATTCCAGTGAAAAATATTGACTTTAGTTCAGTTACAGATGAAGCTACAGGTGCTATTATAATTGGGGGCGGTGTTTGGACAAAATGCTGGAAAAAATTATCAGCGACATCCAAACTTGACTGTAAACTACTGTGCGAGAGTCGTGGGAATGCTGGGTTTGCTTGGAGTGATACTAATGCAGCACCAGTATGTTTATGTTATGGGTTCGATGCGAAAAGTGTTGCACTTAATAAATATAGCAGTGACGAGGCTAAAACGATCTCGAACCCGTGTGACGTTTTCTTTGCACGCGTTAACGACCCAGTAACAACATGGTTAGACCTTAGAGACGAACCGTAGGAGTACAAACAATATATAATAAAAAAAAATATTTTTTCAATAATTAAAAATTTGCTCATTAAAATTTATAACTTTAAGGGTTCCATCCCGCTACGCTCAGCATCTATATCAATCTTTATCTGTGTTTTCCCGTGAGATTCCGTACGGGGTTGACGGGCCATGCTTTACCGCGTTTCATAGCTTTATCATAAAGATCTAACGTTGTTTTAAAATACCGTAATATTGGCGTGAGACAGTACTATGTTTTTTGAATTCATGTCTCCAGAACTGACACGACTGTCGCCACTGCCGATTTTTTTTTTCTAAAAACTTTGACGTTCTATTTTGGAACCAAATCGAAGAGGCTCCATTTCCTCATATGTAGAGAATATATTTACGGAAACATCGAATTTCTCGTTTGGTGTTTCCGTAAATATATTCTCTACATATGAGGAAATAAGAGTGTTTTGAGAAACTCCAAAAAAAGTATTCAAGTTTTTCGCAAAGTTTTTTTTGGAAGTTTTGATTTTAATCGGTATGTAGTCTGTAAGTTTTTAAATCCAATAAAGGAAAAAGAGCAAATCTTAAAAACGTTGTGTGAACACGTCAAACTAAAAAAAGGCGAGTTTATGGACTATGGTCTACACCACCACCGCAACCAGTGTCGTAAATACTATGCACAATGTTGAAGCAGTTGTGAACAATTTTATTGCACTATTTATGAAGGTCAACGCGTATAATCATATATGTTTAAATACTATACAAGCAAACTCAAAGTGGGAGATCGAGTTATGTTTGTTGGAGATGATACAAAGAATACACCAAGGCATGTATTAAATGCAGTTGGCAATGTATTTAATATACAATATTATCCAACTGGCCCTCCTCAAGTGTCTATTCTCTGGCCCACTGGTCAGAGGGAAGAAGACATTGACGATTTAAAAATTGTTAATCTACCCATTTAAATGCGGCGACGATCCATGCCTGGATGTGGGTCGCCGCTGGACAGCCCCAAATGACATGTCAGATTTGTAGTATATACTCCAATGTTTTTTATTTGAAAGATGGAATTAGGGGTTCAACAAATTAGAAGATTTCGCACAAACAATCTACCAGCTTACATCTGTATTTGTTTATTTGTAATTACACACCTCATATTGATGATAACGGTGGTTGTTATATTAACAAACGTTGCTCCAGAAATAAAAACAACACTTACGGATGTCAATGAAATGTTACCAGAGATGGAACGGTCGTTATTAGAATTGGGTACATTATTACCAGAAATTAAAATAGGAATGCAAATATTAGAGGTTTTATGTATAGATGATAAAAATTGTACCTTATTTTAGTATATTTAATTGTTTCTCTTGTTGGTATATTTAATCGTGTCTATTTCTTTTTTTCGGGCGCGTAATCTTCAAACGCTCCTTTGTTTTAGTATGTGCCTGTTTAAATGCTTCAAGATCGGCGGGATTTTCAATAATCTCACCTAAATTTGCAAAATTAATAGAGACAGAGGTCTTTTCTTCACGAAGAAAAGTAATACCAGAGAGATCAATTTCAGTAATATCATTCTCTTGCATATATGTTTGAATTTCAGAACTACGTTTTTTCTGTTCTTTATTCAAAATTTTAAGCTCGGTTTTCAACTCATCAATTCTAGGGATTGCTTCGATATAATCCAATTTTAATTGATCAAAACATTCATCGGACATATTTGAAGTAGTTGACATTTTTTTTTGTTCTTACTTCTTATTATTAAACAACTTTGGAATAAGAATAACATATATCTAAAAATTATGGGTTTTACTAAATAATGTTAAACATATATTAAAATCGAATATAAAACAAGAACTAAAGAGTAAATATATCGAAAATGTCATCCGATAATTCTTATATTGAGATGGGGTTTAACCCTGTAGACATTGAGGAAGCAATCTCCCGCTATGGTACAAACCATTCTGAGGCAGTTACGTGGCTTCTCCAACAAGCAAATGTTGGACATGTACCCAAAAAATTAAAAATAGCAGACGCTGGTAAAACAGCGACTTATTATGGATCAGAGATAAGATTCCAACATGTTTTATGGTTAGTAGATGATTATGACGAGCAACATGCTCTGATTCGACTCCGTACAAACCCGGGGAGATATGATGAGAAAGGCATCTGGATCCATATATCTGACGATAATCTTGAATGGGTTGCAATTCATCATCGTCAACCAACCAATAAACAAAAACATTCACCTGCTTGGCGTCGTCAAGTTGGTCAGATTCAGTTTCCAAGAAATGTAATGAAGGATGGGGTAATTGAGCCCTCTACTATTATTCAAACACTGTTAAGTACGAGACCCTGTCGATCCCATTCTCATCACGGATTATGGGAAGCAGTCCATGGTTTTCAACATAGTCATGCACACTGGCCATCAGAGACGGCACCGGTTGAACCATCAACTACTTCTTGCTTTGCTCTGCGGTATGAATTGATGACTTATTTTCTATCTCTCTGTGATATTTACAATGTGTCCAAAAGTGTATTTATGACAGAACTGGATATTTCATTTATGTCGAAGTTAAGGACTGTCGAGCGATTGTCACCGGTTCTTCAGTTATTTCCCGAACTACTCCAACCTACTAAATTGAAGACACTTTTAATGCAATGGTTAAACCCCTATAATTCTCTGACAACAATAAGAGACGAGTGGTGGGCCAATGTATTGCCATTAGTAGAATTTGAGTATCATAGTCTTTCAGCCGAAAGTTTCTGTCTTAATGTTTTTTTTCATGATATGACATTTGTTAAACAGACAAGTCAACTTGAATCTAAACAACGTCTTTTTCAAACCTTATTTAGCCGTATGTATAGTGACACTCCCATAGTTGGTGAAGAAATGACTCCACTTTTTTGGACACAAACAATGAAGCTATGTCACAAAAAATATAAACTGTCAGCATTACCGAGTAAAATATTTATTACACAGTTATTACCATTTCAACAACAAGCTTTACATTGGATGCAATGGCGAGAAACTGCCGCTCCACCGCTTTCAGCTGTTGGTTGGCAACGACATCAACTAAAAGATGGTTTTGCATTTTACACTGATCAATTTGGCCAATTATCACATACACCCCCTCAAAAAAACGTACGTGGCGGAATATTAGCTCAGGGGGTTGGAATGGGTAAAACTGTCGAAATGTTAGCCTTAATTGCTTCGGACACCTGTCCGAAACCTACCTTAGTTATTATGCCTGCAGCAATGTTGAAAGTTTGGATAAATGAATCAAAGAAACATACCCCGTTACTTAATGTATACAAATACCATGGCGCCAATAGAACATTGACGCGTATTAGACAACACGATATCGTTTACACTACATTCCGTATAGTAGAGAACGATTATGTAGGACACTGTTCCGGAGAAAATAATAGTCTGGAGTCCATCGAGTGGGGCAGAGTTATTGTAGACGAAGCACATTTACTACCTTGTAATAGTGCAGATTGGTGTAAGACTGTTCTCCAACGTTTACGAACAGACAAAAAGTGGTGCATCTCATCTACACCATTTGATAAAGAAATGAAAAATGTAACTACCATGTTCAAGTTTTTCAATATGACACCCTTCAATACTGCTAATGTCAATAATAAAGAATATAATAATCGTAACGCTCTACTTATTCGTGGTATATTAACACCTATGACATATTCACAAACAAGAGAAGAAGTTCAATACCAATTACCTCAATCGATTGAAGAGGTCATTAACTGTGAAAATAGACACCAAATATCATATGGTCATTTATGCAAAAAAATTCAAAAAGATATTATTCGTTATGCTGATGTTGCATATTCGATCAGGGAGAGATTAACCAAAAAATATAAATGGTGGTTAGTTATGGCTGCTATCCATCCTTCTTTACTACCTCTACATACATTTGCCGAAGAAGATAGTGATAGACAACATACAACCGAAACTACGACTACAGAAACCTTTGTAGGGACTCTTTCCGACTCAGAAAGACATTCAGCTCTACTAACATTAGTAGAGTCTTGTACAAATGGCAAAGGATATTGTTCGATCTGTATGGGTACTATGGAAAGACCAACAATGACTCATTGTCAACATCTATTTTGTTTTGAATGTATTCATTCTTGTTATAGTCACGATCAATATCAAAAAAGATGCCCACTATGTCGAGAAACAGGGATAGGTCAATCTTTAGTAGAATTAACACAAGTTGAGAAAGAGGCAGTCCAAGATTCATTTTTTAGAATTTCATTGCGATATGCTGATTTTAAAATACCGATTGCAATACATAAACAGCTAATGGCAGAAAGACACGAAAAGAGTGAGAAAATCTCAAACGTCGTAGCAATGTGCCAATCAATGGTTAAAACGGTTATTTTTACACAACATTCGATAGTATTACCCCTATTAGCAACGGAGCTTGCCTGCAATCATATTTCTTTTGTTGTATTACAAGGGAAAATGACTATACGACAAAGAGAAAAAGTTATTGAAACTTTTCATAATGATAATACTCGGGTCTTTATTATGTGCTTAAAAACAAAGTCTTTTGGTGTTGACTTATCCAATGCTCAACAAATTATTTTTACAGAACCAATCCAAGATATGGCCTTAAAAAAACAAGCCATTTCAAGAGTTGTCAAGATTGGAAATAAAAACAAAGTAGTAATTAAAACATTGTTTACACAAAACACTATTGACGATTTAGAATATAATACATTAATCAATATTTAACAGAGTTTTATTGTTTATATTATAGAAGACGTCTTCTTTTAGTATCTGGCTCCACCTCTTCCGTTAAGTCCCAGACAATATCAGTAAATCCGGGAAAAGTCATTTTAATAGGTTCACGGTTGACTAAACAACCACTTAATAAAACAGTAGTAGTGTATGGTGCCCATTTTGGATTTGATTTACCACTTTCCTCTCGTGGTATCATTGCAACTTCGTGACAATGATAATCAATACAAGCGTTAATATGTTTACAACAGGTAGTCGAATTGTGTTTATGATGCCCGCAATTACAGTTCCAATTGCCGTTACCATCAAAATTGACAGTATATTTAAATCCCCTTTCTCCAGTCTTTTTCATAATAACATCTGAAATTTGATCTGGATTGGTCTCAGTTCTATTGGCAGAATGTTTAAAGTCATATTTTTCAGGATTTCCTTCAAATTCATTCAACCAAGTTTTACTACATTTATCAGCATCAAAATCCTTTTGAGTTCGATATGTACAAAATACATGTTGTTTTTCATTTAATTCATTGTGTATAACTTCTTTCGAGCAAGCATCGATATCATCGCTACCTTTAATATGGATACGTTGGTCATGAACACGAAAAGGTGTTACATAAAACTGTAAAGCATTTCTGCCTATTGTCATGAATTTCTGACCATATTGCCAACCTGATATGTTTTGCAACTCAAAAGAAGCATGCTTAATATGGTTCTGAGTTAAATGTGACATTGTTGATGGGTTCAAAAATGTAGAGGTAGGGGGTAGAATTAATGTTCTGGAGGGTAAGCAAAAAAATGATATTTATTTATATTTGATTAGATGAAAAAATATATGTGTAAAGTATTTTAATTTTAGGACATATTTAAGGTTATATTTTATATTAAAATGTCTGGTAAACTTGCTCCAAAACGTGAATTTGCTCATGTTACACAAAGTCAAGAACCAAATATCAATGCAAAAAAACCAAAAAAGAGCAAAAGTAATAGCGAAAAAAGACCCGATAGCGAAAGTGATAGCGAAAGCAAAAAAAGACCCGATAGCGAAAGTGATAGTGGGAAAAGTGATTGCGAAAGTGATGGTGACTTGTGCGGTAAATGTGGTCAAGAATCACATGAACTTCAAGCCAATCAACTGGGTATGGTGGGTGTTTTTCCTGACGGTGACACCGATGACTGTTGCGACGAATGTGGACTACGCTTGCCTATCACAATTGAAATTGAAATACCAGTTTTGATATTTGATTCGACAAGTACTAGGGTAATACATAATAAAGCTTTGGATATTATTCGTGATATACTTGGTAATCAACAGATAACATTTAAAGTAGATGTCGAAGTAGATGTCAAGAATGCTAGAGACTCTATCTTTGATGACCTTGATCATATATATTGTCAAGAGTGTGACAGGTTTTTTACAATGAATGGTCAAGAACATGTCTCTCATGGTAATGGTAATGTGCAGGCACATTACTATAGTATAACGGGCAAAAAATCAGAACTTATCAAAATTATAACAGGCCTGGTAACAACTAAAGATCTAAGGTTAGCTGTTGTAGTTATAGATGACGATGTGGATGACCAAGTATTAACTAAAGAAGATCTACCTGAGCTAGACGAAAATCTACCAAAGCTATACTTGGCCAAATGTAGCTCTAGTGCTTCTGGTGCTTCTAGTGCTTCTAGTGCCAGCAAATTATATGCTACATTTCACCAATTCTCTCTATAATGAAAATATCCGAGGAACTCTACCGTTTGATTTAGGATTAAACCAAATAATAGCCCTCGTAACTGTATCAACCAGTGCTAATATTAACCATATATCAAATCGTGTTGAGGCTACAAGTATATGCAATACTGTACCACACCACCGGTACATATTATAAATAGACAACATAATTACTTCATCACCATTCCATTTTTTTTGCTGTAAATGTTCTCTTTCGAACTTTCTCCCAAACGTTTCTTGCATAATAACATTAAAAATTTGATAAAAAATTAGTAATGTTACATAAAGGCAAAACCGACGCCAGCTTGCAATAATTACAGACCCCACTGTGAATGGAGGCCCAACTTTGACATAGAATGACTCTAAAACACCTTCTACGTAGGCTACACCGAAGCAGGCAATGGTAAGAATAATCGCAAATACCATAGTCACATGCCTGACCGGTTTTGTTTCTGTTGTGGACGTTGCCGCCGCTTGACTAAAACCCATCCTTTTTTTTTTATTTTTGGTGGTATTTTATACTGTCAAAATGATATACATTTACTGCTTTTGGTGGTATAGCAATACATTATTTAATAAGCCGAAATATTTCCTTTAAAAATTCATGTATAAATAGTCTATTGTTTGAAAGAAAACTCATTATATGAAGGGAGGAAATATATTCGTTGCACTTTCGTTATTATCTCTTTTCGGTGGATCATTTGTTTTCATTATCTCGATACAGCAAATGGGAAACAGTAACTATACCAACGCACCGTCAATTCCTGCTGGTTGGCTTATGGGTATTGTTCTAATAATATTGGCATCAGTATTAACTTGGGTCTGGACTCTCTACATGGTTGCTATGCTCTGCTACCAATGGCGAACCAAAAAAAAACAATGGTCAGTTATCAAAATTATTACTTTGGGTGCTGTACTTGTTGCCGCCCTACTTTTTTCTATAACAGGAGTATATTTAATTTATAAATATCCGTTGAGATTGTCTGAATGTGAATGTACACAAAAACAATGGGGATCGACGTGCTCGCCTTGTACTTGTGGTGTTGAAGGAACGTGTCATTGGGGAAGAACTGGTTCTGGTCTTTGTCTTTGTAATGATCGCTATGGAGGTGTCGATTGTAATCAATGTAATGACCGTTATAAACCTGAACCAGTCGGTGATCTACCAGCTTGTAACATTTGTCGTACCGGTTATGCGGGTGAAAATTGCGAAACTTGTGCAAAGGGTTATGCCGGTGAAGACTGTTCGGTTTGTGACAGTGGATGGCAACCTTGGACACATACTTCAGCTTTATTCCCGAATGAATTAGCTGATGATGGTCGTCATCTGTGTGATGAATGTCTACCAAATCATTTTGGGTATTATTGTACCCGATGTCCATATGGTAATGATGTACCATTAAAAACTCTGGATTTCAATGATGAAATTGCACCAGGCCAATTCGTGAGAACAGTGGATAATAAATACGGCGAAATATTTCAAGTGCAAACTTTGGTTGGTTCAACCTGGACATCCATAACTTATGATCCTTCGGATGAAGATGTGTTAACTACAACACGAGTACAGGTAGCGCTGGAACCCAGTGGGCGTTTAAAATGGCATTTACTGAGTGAAATCAACAGTATCCAATGTAATAACCGTGGTACTTGTGATGACGATACCAGCAAATTTTTGGCAGCTATTAAAGTAGATGACAAATACGAATGGGAACGGACATGTACGAATTCCAATCAACAGTTTTGTTCTCAACATTCCGATTGTGTGATTTCCGAAAATTGCCGCGGAGTTTGCCGCGGAGTTGACATGCCTGTTGACGCGCAATGGTTTTCAGAATTTGATGGACTTGTCTGTGAAAATGACGGTGATTGTTTTGGGGCAACTTATGCTGGGAGATGCCAAACAAAAGTTTGTTGTGACGAATCATATCATGGTTCAGGTAATTGTGATTGTAATGAAAACTATTTCGGTGAAAAGATTCCCGGTGCTTTAACCCTACAACAGTTCGAAATGTCACCTGCCTGTGATTTTTGTCCTGGTTATGATTGGATTACCGGTAAACCAAACACCATTTGTTCTGGTAATAAAGGCACATGTCAACCGTCATTTGCCCGGATTAATGAAGCTGGGAAGGGCGGAGAATATCTGAAAATGCGATGTACCTGTGGCGAACAGGTCTATATTGACCCAATCACCAAGATTGTCTTTCCAGATAAAATTATAGCTTGGTCAGGGGATCTGTGCGAATGTGGTGACTGGGATCAAGATGCCAAGTGTGATATTTGCAGCGATGGGTTTTGGGGCCCTGATTGTAAAACCTGTCCCGGTGGTTCCGGTAAAAACCAATGTTCACGCAAAGGTGTTTGTGATGCCGGTGTAGAAGGCAACGGTGATTGTCTGTGTACTGTCACTGAGAAAAATGCCTGGATGTTAGGCCCATTTCAACCAAGGTATCCCGGCGAACCAGAACATAAGAATGCAGCAGGGTCAAGCCAGACTTGTACCGAATGTTCACCAATGTACTGGGGAGACGAATGCCGACAATGCAACGGGATGGCCAAATCAGATGGTGGTGGTAGATTCCCTCTACATCTATTTGAAGACATCTTTCAACCCGCTGCCAGTGTTCATCTACAAGTCTCCTCGGCTGTCCCAGTACCCATTTGTAATCGTGGGTATTGTTATCTGGCGTGCTCCAGAGGTGGGCATTGTGACTGGGGCCGAAAGGGTACGGGTAAATGTACGTGCTGGAGCAATCAACTGGGAGTGGAAGCCACATTTAATCCGTTGGATTCAGTTTGTATCGGGGTGAACAGAGGCACGGACATGTCCATCAGTGGTGTTGAGCTGTGTCCAAGTTTTGGATGGTGTTACGACGAAGATGGTGATACTGATTCTTCTCGATTTACACAAGATACATGCGGTGCTGACGACGATCAGTGGGATCCGGTAGATCGTACAGGGCTCACGTTCAATAGAAATCCCTACATACAAGACCCAAATGCATGGACGCCCTACGATGACTGGAAAAGCAATGACTACAGCGGTGATTGCGATATCGGATCCTGTCGGAAGTGGCAACCCCTGTCATTCACAGTAGACAAAAGTCAGCGCACGTGCATTGCTAGTGTCAATAGATTATAATAATAATAAAAAGATTTTTTATATATATCTCCCACTGTATTTTTTATTTTTAGCAATATTTCTAATTTTTTTCCCTTGCAAAATTTTTATCAAAGTACCTTGATCCATTTTGGCAGCCAGTGCTGCCTTTTTTACACTGTTGTATCTTTTTGCTGTTCCTTCTCCTTCAGATGTTATCCAAATTAAACAGGGGTCGCCATTGGATATTTCAGCGTTTTTCTGATGTGTCAATGCTTCTAAATTATTAGCAAACTGATTAGTAGCATCCTCGTCAATATGGTGAATGTCCAATGTAGCAAATGTCCATACTTCACCCTGCTCCAACTTTAAAGCAATGTAGGCATTTGTTTGTTCCTTGTTAAATGCACTGCAAACAATACGGTGGAAGAGTACCATTTTACCACTAATCTGAATTTTCGGATAGGTCTCTTTGACAAATTTTCGAACAATACCATTCGCATTGACATACTGACCATGTGTTGTTACATAGTGAATTCCAATTTTAGTTTCAGTAACAAAACCTTCGAACGGGACTTCTTCAAATGTTTTGAGTCTTGTTAATCCAAGTTCAGCGTAGTCAATTTCTCTCATTTGTTCACCTGGTTGTAATTCAATCTTAATATTTTCAAACGTAGCCATACATCCATCATAGATACCCTTTTTGATTGTTAGATTGCTTAAGCAACGTGACCACATGGAACGCTTTACCGACCATCGTTTAAGGCCTAATTCCTGTTCAGCTATTTCCCTCGATTCATATCTGATGGTTATTTTGTCATCGCCTTTTGTAATATGACATATGACTGGTTTTCTGTGTGCTTTGTCTCTTTTTTCTTGCTGTTCTGCGGAAAGTTTTGTTTTTGTATCATGTTCCTCTTTTGTCAGTATTTGGCCATTAACAGCATTATTATCTGTTTTATTACTGTTAATATGGTCTAATTGGAAATCATAACCGAAATCTCTGGCATCTGGAGGAAGCTCCATATCGGGAAGATTCCACGCCAAGATGACAAATTTCAGTGCTTGCCAATTTAATATTTTACTGTTATCATCGCTCAGTTTAACCATTGTGCGTCCTCTATGATTTTCGCGTGTTACCGTTTCACGACATACTGTCCAATTATAAGAAAATCTTACAAACTTGGAATCTAAACTGGCAAAACATTGAAAAAAACGATGTCCAATTTGTTTATACACACGGCCTTCAATTCTAATTTTCTTTGCTTTGTTTGGCTCGGTTCCAAAAAAACAGATTTCATCAAAAGAGTACTGTCTTATTTTGATTTTTCTTCTAACTTTTTTTGCCATTTATTGGTTATATATTTGCTTGATTTACTAAGAACCTACAAATTCGTAGCGGAATATGTGTAACATATACGAATAATAAAAAGATTTTTTATATATATCACTGTATTTTTTTTTTTTAATGTATTATTGAAATAATTTCGCAAATGGTATAAACCTTAATACCGCTCCGTCCCGTCCTCCCCGTCATAAGACCAACCCCGTTGGTTATTGTTGTTCTCAAGTCTTTGCCTCTTTGTCAATTCCTCCTGCTCACGGTCTTCCCCCTTTCGCTTTTCCCGGGCTTTATTTACCTTGTCTAAGTAATCCAAACCATGGTTGGTTAAAGATATAGACCAGTATCCATTGGGTGCACTCGAATTGTCCTTCAGGTTCACATAACCGATCACGTCCTCATCCTCCTCCTCATCTTTCATCCATTCTGAAAAATCTTTCATTAATTTTTGACCCCTTTGTTTAGTATCTTCTATTTGAATAATAATTGGGTATACCTCCAAATCATCATACACTATATTTTTACGATCTAAAAATTTTTTGAGAGATTTCATAACTTGATATTCAGCTTCTCCATTATCATCGTATACATCATCGAATGTAAAACGGATTATACCTTCTTCTTCTTCTTGTTCTTCGTCTTCTGCGTCTTGTAGTATCTGATGACCATACTCAGTTAACTGTATAGTCCAGTCTCCAAAGTTTTCACTTCCCTCATCATCTTTTTTATATGTGATCCATGGTTTGACCTCGTCATGGTTTATCCATTGTTCAAAACCATCTATTAAATATTTACCTGTGTTTTTACGTCGTGTTCCACCTTTTTCATATTGTATTGTAATAGATATTATACCAGTCCGAATCTCTTTATATTCTATCTTTTCGTTGCCTAAAAATGTTTTGACATTATCCATTATTACAGCTGCCTTATTGGCTTCACCGGGTATATGAATTGTAAAATGGATTCTATTTTCTTCTTCTTCTTCTTCTTCCCGCTTTCGCTTTTCCCGGGCTTTATTTAGCTCTCTTTTTTCTAATTGAAAACCATAATCAGTTAAACCTATATACCAGTCTCCATTGAGTGCAAGTTTCCCATAACCATTTGAGATTTTTTCATAAGTGATCACGTCCGTATTATTTTGATTCGATTTCATCCATTCTGAAAAATCTTTCATTAATTTTTGACCCATTCGTTTAGTATTTGCTATTCGAATAGGAAGACCTTGCAGCGTTTTCATTACAGTAAATTTTTGTCCATTCTCTTGAGTAATGAGATGTTTGGCAATTTCTGTTAAAAAATATTTGAGATCTGCAGTAACTGAAGATGTCAATTCGCTGTGTGCTTCGGATAATGAGACTGTAAAATAGACATAATCTACGTCTTCTTCTTCTTCTTCTTCTTCTTCTTCTTCTTCTTCCCGCTTTCGCTTTTCCCGCTCACTTTTTTCCTTATTATCTTCTTCTTCTTCTTCTTCTTCTTCTTTGCCAGCTTTTTGCTTGCTTATATAACCGCGTCGTTCTGCAACATTATCTGAACATTTTCTGATATCTTTCGTCCAGAACTCTATTAATTTCCACGCTATATCTGGAATACCGGTGTATTTCGTTCTCATCATCTCTATTTCAGACTCTGTTATCTTCCAAAAAGGAAGACTCTGAAAATAAGCGGGATTAAAGCGCATCTCGTGATTATGTTCTTCTTGGGTATAAGATGGATTCTTTAATGCCTTCCGAGCCCATGCAAGTTGAATAGCTTGCATATTCTCTGATATTGGTGTATTTACTAATTCCTCTGTTAGAACTTCCCAATTAAATTTGATACTTTGGACAACATGTTTTTCACTTTTTTTATCCTTTTTATTCTTTTTCTGCAATTCTTCTACAGCAACAAACATAAAGGGTACAAGTTTATATTGGAAGGCGCCAGTGGCCATACTGTGAAACATAGGAAAAGTAGCTTTACCGGATGGCCAGTATGCACCAGGCCCATTAAATAAAGAACCAAAAATATCACACTGTTTTCGGGTTAACCCACTGAACTGTGATGGCCAATTCCGTCTCTCGCCACTTGTAGCTAATCGGATTGGGAATGGCGGTGCACCCGGTGTAGCATCCTTTAATTTTTTGGCTTTCTTCCTTGCCTTTTTCAATAATGTTTCCTTTTTCGTAATAGAGCTTTGAATTTTTTCATGGTAAGGATGGTTTTCTTCCTCAAATTTTATTCCATCATAAAAACATACTGAATTTCCGACAATCTCCGGACTCGGATCATATGGGGATAAAAATAAGGAAAGAGATTCGTTTTCTCTACTTATTTCATGAATAACACTATTCGCAAATAAGATGATTTGACCCGGTTTTGTAGTAGTGATTGTAGTTCTTTTCCAATTATTGGCTTCCATCATTTCTGTAGTTATGTTCATAAAATTAGAAATTGGTGCTGGAGTGTAAATGGCCTGTGCCTTTTCACAATTATTGGAACCCTCATAGTAGGTAAATGTTCTACCGGCAGTTACACAGACAATACAGACAATACGGGAGGTAGTTTTCATCACATGCTCACCTTCTAAGTGTGCCGACTTATAACCGTCTTGTTTGTTTACCGGATTTACCCGAATACGGTTTGGGCGAACTTCCCAGTCTTTTGTACCTGTAATCCCTTCGAAAATTTCTTGGACTACAGGCGAAGCTAGAGCAGAATCATGTGCTTCGGTCGCATAAGTATGCCACATTCCCTGACTCATCCCGGGTAATTTTGTATATTTTGTGATGTTTTTTTTATTTTTCTTTTTCTTTTTTTTCGGTTCGGTTTCTAGTTTAATTTTTTGTAAGAGATCGTCTGCGCTTAGAGGTACAGGTACCTTAAACTCTGGTTTTACTCGACTATTCCAATATTTTACCATTATATCACCATCAAATGGTAATACTATCTCTGCATCAATAATAATAGCATCTTTATCCCCTTTTTTTAGTTCTTCAATTCCTTTTCGCATCTTATCCATTGGATAGATGTAGGTGTCAGCTTTAGGATAGTGATTAATTGGCACATGATTCTGGGCTTGTTGTTCAATGGCCGCTTCGATATATTGACCAATTATGACTGGTTGGTGTATTGTGTGTGATTGAAGCAGTCTTTCTTTAATAATTGATAGACAATGGCCTAATAATCCATTTGTCGGTATTTGTAACTCTGGTTGGCCTATCGGGATCAAATATTTATACTCACCCGTCCATAGAGCATCTCCCGACCGACCATTAGATTCATAGACACCATCTGGGGACTTTAATAATATATCTCTGTAGAAGGGATCTTGATATTTTAATGTTAATGCTTGGAGCATCCATTCTTTTTTCTGCAACGGATCACCATCTATAAAATCCTCACTCGTAATTTTGGGACGTTTTTCTCCCACCCATTCATCTTTATCTTGTAAACATTTATTAGCAATGGAATTAACTGCTTTTAATCGATTTTTCATTGTACTTTTAAAACAGGAGGAGATCAATTTTGCAAGGACACCGGCTCCTACTTTAAACCCTTCATCTTTTTCATTTTTTTTTCTATAATGGTCGGTATCTGCGGAGTTTGGCTGTAATTTTTTGCGACCTTTCTTGAATAGCTCGTAATTAGTTTCCCAGTCAACATCACGTAGATACAGATACAGATCTCTAAGACGCGGGTTTTTAGTGCGCAGTGACATATATGTAAATTCAGCACCGCCGAAAAAATTAGAAAGATAACATTGTGGAGGCTTACTACTAAATTTAAATCCGAGAGAAGACATTTAAGCAAGATTGGTTGCTGTTTATACTTTGAAAATGTAATAAATTATAATATGATTAAAATATATGATTAAATATATATTTTAATCATATTCTTTTTATTTTTCCATAATTATTAGAATAAATAAAAATATTCAACATTCCAAAAGACACAAATTATTCAAAAATGTAAGTGCTTAAGTTCTACCCCCTACATTGGTAATATTGAGTGTCTTTTTAAGATCTTCCGTTTGCAATATTTATTTTCTTTAACTCTCAGGCTAACTTATTTAATTTTGTAGATGTCTTCTAAATCTATTACTGAATGGCAACAACCTTTAACAACAGGTACAACTACAATTATACAATCAACTTCCAATTTTAATTGTGGTCATTGCCAGAAACATCAAAAAAAAGGTAAACAATCTAAAATTAATTTAATTATGTGTCAAACAGGTAGTGTAGTAGATTTTTTCTGCTCATCTTGTTGGGATACACAAGAATTTTGCTGTCCTGATTGTCAAACTATACCATCAGATAAAGATATTGTTGGTTGTGACAGTTGTGGACAATGGTCACACAATAATTGTCAAATTGAGATTGAAGATGTCAATAATTATATTTGTTCTTGTTGTATAACAAAGAATGAAAGAGCAATTCCTGAAACTGTTGATCAATCTACTATTGATGTAAACAAAGAAGTAGAATCTCTGATTGTCTCGAACCAACGTACTATTGCTAAATCGGAAGCATCTGAAAAACTATGTGAAGCTCTTTTACAGAAACACATTAGTAGTCAGCAAGAATTGGAAACTTTAAAAATGGAGAAATCCTCATATATACTTGCTACAAATCGTACACTTCAGAAACAAAACGACCAGTTTCGTATTTTGACCGAGAAAAATAAATTGTATGCAAAGAACAATGACACATTGAAAACAGAACTCAAGAAGGTTGTTAATGATTTACAAATTAGGAAGAAAGCTACTTCTCTTCTTGGGGCACAGGTTATTGCACTTAATAAAAGAAAAAGGGAACACGATGGTATGGTTGAATTAATGAGTCGTTATGTCAAAAGACACAAACCAAATTGTTGGTTATATAGTGTACCAGATGGGTTATCAGTAGTGGACGCGATGTTATGGAAACAGTATGAATGTAAATACAGAGAACAAGGATCAAGTCAAACCTATAGTGCTGATAAAATTACATCGAAAGTTGGTAATGTCCCACTATGGGATAGTCTCTCTGATTTATTAGAAACTGTTCATGATTTATATACAAGAAAAAAGTAATTATAATTTAAACGTTTTTAGTCCTAACTAGTCTTTTCTGTTCAATATATACCAATCTAACATCTGTTCGACATAAACATCATGAATTAATTGATGTTTAGTTGATAGTGCTTGAATAAGAAACATTTTGACCATGACATCCCGCTTAGTTTGAGAAAGATGCGCTTGATCCTTAGCCTCCCTCTCAGCCATATGTATTAAAGCATACAGTTCCTTTTGATGTTTCAAACTAATATCGTCTGGTATATGTTTTGGGCAAATATCTGATTTTTTATCAAATTGAATAACTGCTTGTATTGCATTTCTTAATCCATAATATTGTAGTATGTTATTGTTACCATGAAATATATAAGGAAATTCAGTGTCTAATCCATCCAATAGAAATTGACGAAGCGAAACACCTGTATTGGTACATGAATCGCCATTTCCATTTCGTTGTCTCCAATTAATATATTGTTGCCATTCTTTATCATGTGTCATCTCTACTTTTTCCTTACTTCTTTGTTCTCTAATATATTTTTCTATTTTTTCTTTCTCAGAATGATCTTGTCGATTTAAATGAGAAAATTTCTTTTTGTTAGATTTCTTTTTGTTAGATTGCTTTGCGACAACTCTTTTTGCTTGGACTCGTATTGTGTTTGGAGCTGTTATGTTGCCTAATGTTGCTTGGCTGTCATATAGTGGATAGTCGTTCCAGTCTAGACCATAAACTCTTCTAATATGACCTCTGGAATAGTGATTTGCTGGTAGTTCTATTTGACCGTTATGGTTTTTTCTGTATTGCTTTTCTGATAATATTCTCCTATACAATTTCTTTTTGTCAAATACAAAAACTTTTATTTCATTTGAGCTAGTTTTATGTGCACGCCTTGGTCTGTGATGTATGGCTGGTTTTGATGTTTTTAATCGGTACATTATTTTTGAAATAATGGATATTATTTATACCTTTTTTTTATTGTTTATCTACTATATGGTTGAAATTACTTGATATCAAACAGTTTTTCTACACTATATAATAACAATCAATATTTATAAAATGTCATCCATCAAACATACCCCCATTGAAACTATCGAAAAAGTTTCTTACGTTGAAGAGATTAACACTCCTACGGTTGAGACTTATGAAGCACAACACCCTATGTTGGCGGCTATGCAAACCTATGTTAATACTCCTGCAGAAAAAGAAGACCATCTTGCGCGTTACCAGGAAGTTAACCCATATCAATCAAACTAAAACTGTAAATACATAATAAACCAATTATTTTCTATAAAGTATTAATTAATGTATTATAAAAACTACGAATTGCTTGAGCTACTGGTTCTTGACCAGAAAAATGTTCAAGACATATTTCATAAAACCCCTTCCAGAAATCCCCACGATCTACAGTGCTTAATAACCAGAGTTTATAATGAACCTCTGGTGAGAATGTAAAACGTTTTAACAATCCGACCGCTTGGGAATAGCTATTACATTGATTTGCATACCAGACACCAATATTTTTCGGTCGGTTTTGCCAGTTTCGATCGTAAGTAGCATTACGCATATATAATAAATGTATGTCGAGAGGTGTACTTTCGCGCTTCGCGACGCCATTGAAGATACTCGCGTAGTGTACGTGACATGGTTGTCCAATTTTACAGTGTTCACAACACAAAGCTTTCTTGTAATTTATTTTACAAATAGTACAAGTACAATCAATATCAAGGTTTCCACCTCTATAATTGATCAATTTGCCGATATTAAATGAGCTCATCCCACCCTCTTCATTTTGGATATTTGGTGAGTGCCAACAAAAGGGGCAAGCATCTCCCGGATATAATACCATTATAGTATTTCCTGCAGAGTATATTGTCGCGCAGCGCCGGTGGGAATATGTGTAAATTATTTCAGTTTTGATTGTAACTACTATAAAAGCATTTATAATTAAAGAAATAATGCTCAGTTTTCTACCAGGAAATAAACCCAAATCGGTTGGTTGGGATAAACTGACAGAAAAGTTGATAGAATCGGAAACAGACATTAAAACAGACATTAAAGAGAAAAGTTTGAATATATTTGATATTTGTTACAGATGTGAAATTCAAAGTGAACAATCTTGGATGGGAATATCGTTATATGTAATAACAGTCTGTCTTAATTTTGTAATCGGTTATAGCATCTATAGGGCACAAGATATAAAACAGAAGGAGTTATCTAATACTGAATTATTTGGTGACATTACCCTGATAGGGTTTATGACATTCTCCATCATCTCATTCCCATGGCATCAATGGGCCAAACTGACGTGTCTACACAAAACAGGAATTGAATTTTGGAAAGGTCTTGGGAGATATTTAATATTTGTTGTGAGCTGTATTGGTTCTACAGCGATCTACGGCGCTATCCGAAATATTCCCCTATTCCAGAGTTCTTTAAACAGTGAACTTAGCAATGATCAACTATTAATCTATATAGCAGTGTTTATAGTGATAGGCATAATCGTAATATATTGGTGTCTCAAGCTATTCAATTTCGAGTGTACTCGCAGGTGTTGTAGACCTTCGTATAGTAACAGGTTATCGTTTATCAGGATAGCGATTGGGATCACTGTAGTCAATGTCGGTGCTTATTTCGCCTGCAAATCGGACGGGTGTGATTATCACATACACCACTGGACTATTGGACTATGTTTAGTGGTGATGTCGACACCTCTGATAGACAACTGGTTTGATTTCAGTCTTCAAGGAATTTTCTGGATGTTTGTTATTGAAAGCGTGTGGAACTATGAAATTAAAATGGATGAGTTTTTCATATAGTAAAAATTAATTACTTATTTCTTTTGTAATTTGGTATATTGTTTATTACTAGTTTGTTGTTTTCTTTTTTGCTGGTTACTCTCTCTTTCGTTGGTTAATGCTGCGAATATTTCACATTCAGCAGGATAAATACAATTAAACGTGTTATATATTCTCCCATTTGCGTTATCAATAGCAAAATGATGATAAATAGATCCAGTTGGAATAGGACGATTAGATCCCATTACGATTGTTTCTGGTAGAAGAGTTGAGAGATAATTAGCAGTTTTATAGCTAGAGCATGAATTTAAAAAGATCTGAGCATCGGCTGTTTTTTTAGAGGCAATTCGATGGGCTAAATTAACTAATTCTGTTTGAGGTAAATCAGTAGGAATGTCAGAACTATCCCAATAACCATATAAACCAGAGTCTGATCCATGAGAAGAAAGATAACATAATGAGAGTTGTTCATTCGTCCCAATTGAAGAAATAACATTTTTCAAAATATCAATATGATTGATATTTGGTAGAAATGTAATTTGAGTTAAGTCAATTTCAACTCCACGTTTAATAGCCAATGATGAAAGCGTATCTTGAGTAGCTTGACTATTACAGATAATCAATCTATAAGGCTGCGTACTATATGTAATTGCATTTGCACAGAGTACATATGGTAATAAAGTTGCTTGGAGTGAGTCTGGTTCAAAAGCTTGACATGCCATTAAGATAACTGATGTAGTATTTCGTTGAGATTGTTTGGCACGTTGTACAAATCGCATGTGTTCAATTGGGTAAACATAATCAATAGCATTCGACTTGGTTTCACGTTTGGCCTTTTGTAACTTTCGGAGACGATTGTAAACATAAGGTATTAAACTAACGGGTAATTCTTTATTATCACAGTCTTTAAACTTTTTTAATTTAAGAATTTTAGACGCGGAGCGCCATTTTTCAGTACCCTGAACCAAGCCATTCTGTTGCCAATTCATCTGAGCCATTCAAATTAATTAAAGTAGGGGGTAGAACAAAAAAATAACACACTAATGAAAAAAAAATGAAAAAAATAGGGGCAGTGGCGATATCATTTGAGATTCAAAAAAAAAAAATTGCCTCCAATATAAATATATAATTGACGCCAGCAAAGAAATAAATTATTGTATTTATCAAACAATCAAACAATCGTTTATCTATTTTGTTAATCATGTGAGTTATAGTACACCATTATTAAAATCTTAGTTCCATATGAAAATTAGATTCGCTTTTACCACCTCCACCTGACGTAGCTCCAACAGCCGCAGCTCCAACAGCCACAGTTCCAACCATAAGCTTGGCAGTGACTGGGAAATGGTCTGACCCTTGATATTTGTTCGGAGCAAGTGCACCTGGCTTTTCTGTTTTCATCTGCAGTACTTGAAGTTGTTGACTTATTAAAATGTAGTCAAACGTAGATTGGTGGTGATAATTGTACGTTGGTATACTCTCCATTCCTACATCGGCAGCTGCATTACGCAGACTTTGGGTTTCAGGCACATAAATCTTTACTAGATTGGAAAGATGTCGGTTATAATCACTGTTTAAATCGCCAGCAACAACCACAGGCACCCTATATAGACCATTCACATATAGATCATTCCATTCTGTTTTCACTTTGTTCATTGCTGCAGTAAACTCATCTATTCTTCGTTGTTCCATATTATCATAACCCGATTTCAAATGCAAAGACACAAATACTACCTCCTGTCCGGATCTGTGCATAAGTCTTGCAGCAACAACAACCTGTGGGTGATCATCTGTTATAAAGTCTGAAAAGGCTTTGATAAGCTCAAACTTTGTTCTGTCGTATAAAATTACGCTTCCATCGCGATTGGGAAACCTTTTAATTTTTGCACTGCCAATTTTCATATTTTCTAGTTCTCCTACTAAATAATTTTTTTGGTCGTCAGTTGCTTCATTGAGCATGACGACCTGTGAACCTTTTAGGGCATTCACAACTAAGTGACGCCGTACTTTCCACGCGATGCCTGTTGTTTCACGTTCGTAGTCCGACAGACCACTCCAAGGCAAACCACCTGTTAAAATGTTATACGTTGTGACTTGAAACATGGGTTGTTTGGTTTGCCAGTGAGTTATGGGAGTTATGGATACAATTTTATCCCTGTAGAACCCTTCAGATGCATTTACCATAAGAACAGTAGCTACCCATTCATATCTATCTCCGTCTGTCATACTCTCAGTTATTTTATTAATTCTTTTCAGTGCTGCGTAAATAAGAAGCTGTTGGTCGCGTTGAGCTTCCACATGATTTATAGTTATTATGTGTTTTGCAATCCAAGAGTTGAAATCGGAATTGTTTGTCACTTTTCCAACATCCTTGACAACTATAGTACGTTGCATTTTAAGATATTTTATTAATATTGTATTTGATATATAGGTTCTTTTTATAAAACTGTCCTTTAGTTCTACATTATTAATAGCGCGACATACCCTATTTTTAACGTTTAACGTTTACGTTTTAAAGGCGGCTTAGTAAATGAGATAGATGATTTACCAGCTTTGAGACGAGCATTATCACTTTGAACACATGCTTTAAGATCAGCATTATCAATATATGTTTTGATGCCTTGTGATTGTTTGTCTGTGGGATTCCATCGTTCAAAGTCATGAACTGCTTTATGTGTAGTTTCAATAAATTCTTTTGCTTCGTCACTTAGAGTTGGATCATTAATATCAGCAAAATGAAATGGTTCACAACTAGGATCATCATCTGGGACACACCACCCATCATTTTTATACCCGTGCATCGCAGGATCAGTACTAGCTTCCTCTTCTTCTTCTGATTCAGAGTCTTCACATAGTAATAGGGGAAGCGATGTGGTTTTTTCATCTGCTACTAAACAAAATGAAAACCCATTACCTCCTGCCACAAAGCCAATCTCTAACCAACCAGCTGCAACAATCGCTCCATTAGACCCTGTTGGAATAGGCACATGTTTCACAATGGATTCTTTATTGATTGCAACCCATTCATCACTTTCTTCGAAATGCCATATTCGACCTTCTTGTAATGCTGTACGTTTCAAAAAACTTACTTCAATCTTTTGTGTCACTAAATCTACACCTACTACTTCACCAAATTTAATTTCGTTATTATTATCCCCGTGGGTAATTATACAAGTTATAAGATCTCCAGTTTTATAGTTTGACATTTTTGTGATGTTCTCTATATTATATACATGTATATTAGAAATATATTCTTATCATATTCAAAAAAAATGGATTTCTAATATACATGTCCATATTTACGCATATGTAGAGAATATATTTACAGAAACTTCGAATATCTATTCAAAAAAAATATCTATTCAAACAACTATGTCATCATACTTTTCTGCTCTACAAAATAATAGATGGACACGTGTGTGTGGTACAAAGCCATATTTCACCATTAAACTCGGTTGCAGGGGCTTAAATGGTGTCTGCGTACAGAATCTGACTAAAAAAGCACATTCAGACCTTGTTAAATGGTTTGAATCAAAGTCCATTCGCCTCGTCGAAAATGTACCAGAGGATGGACTTTGGTGGAGTTTTGAACGATTCTCAAAACAATATAAAATTAAAAATAAAGAAGACACGATGCATGAGGGGGGCTATACCTTTAATATGGGCATAGAAGCGTACAAAAGAATGTTCCCGAATAAAAAATAATATTTTGGTGTTTCTGTAAATATATTCTCTACATATGGGTAAATATGGACAATGTGACAAGATTAAAAAAGGTGCGTCGGTATTAATACCAAAAATGAACAATTATATTTCTTGTAGAGCAGCTATAAATAGACTGGTAACTACTTTTAAATGAATGCATTTGTAGCATTTATAGTGTCTTTATCTATGATAATTGGAGTATTTGGGTTCGTTGTAGTAGTTGTATTCTGGGACGAAATTACAGACCGGTACTGTAGACCATATGTCCCACTAGATGAGCAACTAGACCAACAGCCAGACCAACAGCCAGACCAACAGCCAGACCAACCGCCAGACGAACAACTAGAAATAACAGAATGAACAGAATGGAGCAAATTACACCGACAGAATGGGATGTTACTGCATCTAATTGTACACTATGGTAATTCCACAGATCAAAATATATACTATAAATAAGAATAAAAGAAATAAAAACATGTTTTCTTTTGCATCTACTCCTAAAAAGAATAAACCAATGAAAATATCAACAAGTATAATTCCAACTGCTCCTCCAACTAAAATACAACAAATTATCATCAGTATCCGTACACTTTTTAAAAAATAAAAACTATAACTATGAAAATCCGATTTTAATTGTTCAGATATAATATAAGTATATAAAGAATAGAACTAGAAACAACGATGTTATCAACTCTGGAAACTCCCGAAACTAAAGAAACTCTCGAAACTAAAGAAACTCCTGAAACTAAAGAAACTCCTGAAACTAAAGAAACTCCCGAACCAAAAAAAAAATCTACTATTATTATTAATACAATTCTACCTGACTTTAAGTTTGCCTGCCACGGAGACAAGGAATATCATGTTTTTTCTGGCAAAATTACTGATCCATCGTTATGTGAAGGGGATTGGTTATCAATAAATTCTGAAAAACCAGTGCTTGTTGATCCGTCAACAGTGGAAAAACTTAAGAACCACAAGCTACATTGGAAATTTGATGATGAAAATACAATTCAATCAGTAGAAATATTTTTAGATTAAACAAAAATAAAAACTTAATTTTTATTCTTTTTATTTAATCACCTGTTAAATCAATTGCATTTGCTGCACCTTCCGCAAATTTGTCTTCAAAGGTTGGCCCATCCCAAATTTGAATCGTATCGGCGGTCTCAATATCGACCACTTGACCTAAAGCTTTATTCTTTTGCTTCGCTCGATAAGCCGCAACTTCAGTTTGGTATCGAACTTTGTCTTTATCAGCCATTTCTTGAAAAATTGCTTTATCTTCAATAGACATTGAACGCCATAATTGACCAATGTGTTTAGCAATATCAATAAAATTAAAACCAGGATTTTCTAATTCAACTCTTGGTCTGCTACTCATACTAAAGAAAAGAAAACCATTTTTAGCTTTTTTGGGGGCGTTTTTGTCTTTTTTTTTTCTTTTTTTTCTTTTTTTGACAGGTGCAGCTGGTACAGGTACTGGTTCAGCTGGTACTTGGATAGGTACTGGGGTAACTGGTAATACAGTAGCAATTGGTGCTGCGTGAGGTGTATTTGGTACAGTTAATACACCATCTAAATTAGCAAGGGGTAGTAACCAGTCTTCCGCAATAGATAAAGGCCTGTAGATGATTAAGAGCAATTCAAAATGAGTTAGGTAGGGGGTAGAAAAAAATTTTAGAATATTTATACTTACATTGTAAAATATTGTAAACGATTGTTTGATAAATATAAATTATTTCTTTGAACAAAAACATATATAGACGCGTGTCCTCGTTGTTGGCATTTGAAGATTCGTAGATTCGTATGTACCGGATCAACCGACCCCTTCTATTTTCCTTGCTGCCGCGTAATCCCAACCAGTTTTTACGTATTCCTTTGCATTTCGGACAGTTCTTTCAATATATGTAGCGAATATGTTACTTAAATGTATAGCCAGTTTATAATTAGCAAAGCGATGGATAATATTCATAAATGTATATATATGCTTATTTCACCTTCGAAGAAGTGTTATATTGGCAAAACTATTTGTTTAAAAAATCGATTTCGACAACATCGTACACCCAAAAAAAACACTGACGGGCGAGCTATTTACAAAGCACTTAAAAAATATGGATGGGATAACTTCCTCAAGGTCATTATCGAAGTGTTTGACGATGACGTGAGCAATGAATACATTTTTGAACGCGAGACATACTGGATTAAGTATCATGGTTCCTTGGGGCCAAAAGGATATAATTGTACTAAAGGGGGAGCTCATCCGGAAGAATTATATCATCCGAAACGCGTGCAAAACTCAGTGCCGCGACAAAGGCGGCTTGGGGTTCTAGTTCAAAAATGCTCTCATATCACAAGAAACGAATGAAGCCGGTCATTGCTACGGAAAAGAAGACAGGCATCAAACGCAAATTCGAGTCAATAAGAGCCTCAGTCCGCACTTTGGCCACTGAAACTGGCAAAAAGTTCCAACGTTTCGCTGTAATTAGTTGCGCTAACAAGAAGCGTAAAAGTCATCACGGTTGGACATTTGAATTTGTAACGTAGGCATAGAATATATAGCGAATATGCGATTTAAATATATATTGATTTATATTTACTGCCAACTGAGCTAAGGGAGAGAAGTTGTCTGGTTTCAACTCATCGTTAAGCCTAAGTTGGCTGACAGTGCATACTATGGTGTCAATTATATATTTATATTGGAGGCAATTTATAAATATTAAAATTACAACAGATAGAAAGTACTGAAATATAATCAATAGCAAAAGCTAAATAAAAAAAATATTGCCAGTTGATAATATTATAATTGTTACTAATGATAATAATGAAAGAGAACATGCCGATAACACCCCATATGTCTTTAATAGTAGCAACTGTTAGTGTATAATTATAATACCACCGAATAAAGACAAATAAAGTATCTAATACACAGCCGAAAATAAAAAAAGAGCATAGTAACCGATTGTTTGTGTGTAATAATGGCATATTAGCGAATAGAAAAAAACAAAGTACAGCAACACTATCTTTAATAAATTGGGACAATTGAAAATACCACATTATAGTTACTGGCAGTAAATATTATATAGTTAGTTTCAATATTTTTTAGACTCTGTGATGAATTTAAAATAAAAGTATTTTTCTTTTTTTACAATTAATATAGTTTATCTTATCATTTTCGTTTTTTTTCCAACTTATAATGCGTAAATCTGTATTATCTGCTTCACATAACTCTTCCCACTGCAATGATGACTTATGTCGTTGCATCCACATTGCTTTCTCTTCAATCAGAACCAGTTCAATCATTCTTGGTCGTTCTTGACGATTTCTATATTTAATACCACACACATTACACAAGCTACCAGGGCCAGCTGGCCCTGGTCTCCATGCACTCGCAATATATGTTAAACAACAGGTACATGGTAATTGTTTATTAGACATGTGTTTTTTTCGGTCTTTGTTTTGGAAATATTGTTTAATAATAAAATTAACAACAATATCAACCTTTTCCATTCTTTGTACACTATTTCAAAACATTCTTAGAAAAAAAAAGAATATGATTAACTTATACACTGTTTGATTCGTCTCTTTTACGTTTACTACTTGCATTTGATGGTAAAACAGTGATTTGATTGTCGGTGCTGTTTTCAGGTTGGTTATCCCGCCACCCATTATTAAATTGCGAATGAGATGTCAATTTTTGTACTATGTCTTTGTTCTGAACGATGAGATTTTGAAAAGTGTGAGAATTGTCCGCATCTAAAAGTGATTGCACTAAATGAGCAGATGTAAGTCCAATAGCGAGTCTTCGTTCTAGTTCTTGTAATTCTTCTTGTAATTCACCAATAGAATTGGTTTTTTGTTGCAAAGCACGAGACAAAGCCTCTTGTTCTGCGGTTTTCCGTTTCGTTTTTTTAGCTACGCTCAAACCAGACTGTGAATCGATTTGAGCCGGCTGTGGTTTAGATCGTACTGTAAATTTAGGACTACGAATAGAAGCTGACCAAACTATTTCTCTTGCAACAATTGGTGTAACAATAAAAACGAAGCATGGATATTTTTTACCGTGAGCAAGCTGTTTAAAGCTACTTGACAATGTCCAATTTAATTTAGATTGTTTTAAAACAATCTTCTCTCTACCATTAAGTTTAAGTCCTAATTGATTAGGTGTGAAATGGTATTCATCATACATAGAACAATGCTCAGCAAGTCTAGCCGGATTTAATGGTTGTGGTGCAACAAGATTGATAGAATCGGAGAATTGATCAATAGACTCTTCATGCATAGTAATAGTAACCACACATTCGCTATATTTATTCACAAAGGGTTGTGGTATTAGCATTGATGGATGTGCACCTAGAATTTTACCATCGCGATAAATAACCCAACCTTCATCATTTAATCCAAAATTTCCAAACCGAACAGTTTTATCAAATAAATCACGGGTTCGGAAGTCTCTAAAATCGACACGACTATTCTGTCCACCAAGTAAATTACGAATTAATGCCGAGGTCATTTCTTCGTCCATTTCTTCGTCCATTTCTTCGTCCATTTCTTCTGAGACAGCAGTATTAATATCTGACATTTTTATATCTGTAGAGAGTAAAAAGTATATTAGTATAGGAACTTCTACAAATTATCAATAGTATGGCTCAGAGCAATTCAAAATTGTTTGGGTAGGGGGTAGAAAAAAAATTGGACATACTTACTAATTTGAAACTATTTGTGAAACTTATTTGTGAAACTTATTTGTTATATATAATAAATATATTCTTAACATATATTCAGATTTCGAAAATATTGACCAATCATAGCAATCTAGAATTTTCTTGAAAATTCTTTAAGAAAATTCTTGAAAATTCTCTAGATATATATTCTTAATATATTTATTATACACTCCATCAAATATTATGTAAGTGTATCTACCTTCTCTAAAAATTTTTCTACCCCCTACCCAAACAATTTTGAATTGCTCTGAGCCATACTAATATTTTTCTCTCTCTAATAGGTCTTTAATTACTGAAACAATTGAAATTTTTGGAAAAGTTTTTCAAAAAAAATCGCCGATATTAAGGACATTACCTACAACTAAAAAAGGAGGTAAAAAAAAAAGAAAAAAAAGAAAAAAAGATAAAGACGCTCCCAAAAAAGCTAAAAATGCTTATCTTTTTTTTAGTATGGCGATACGAAATGAAGTTAAAGTAGCTAACCCAGGTTATAGTTTTGCCGATGTTGCTAGACACATTGGTCAATTATGGCGTACAGCTTCTGCTGAAATCAAATTAACATATCAAATGATAGCAGACAACGATAAAATCAGATACAGTCAGGATTATGCTACTTATCTTCTTAAAAAAAAGAATGATGTAATCGTTGCAAAACCAATTGAAGTATTTCCACCGGATACGACGGAAGAGACGATTCAAATTTGGGATGGGCCAACCTTTGAAGACAAATTTGCAGAAGGTGCAGCAAATGCAATTGATTTGACGGACGAAGATTAAATAAAAAAATAAAAAATAAAAATTAAGTTTAAAAATATTCTGTTTTTTCTTGCTAAGTTTTTCCATTAAGCGTTGATTTTTTTTTTTAAACTTTGACGTTCTGGAACCAAATCGAAGAGGCTCCATTTCCTCATATGTAGAGAATATATTTACGGAAACATCGAATTTCTCGTTTGGTGTTTCCGTAAATATATTCTCTACATATGAGGAAATCTCGGTATTTCGACAAACTTCCAAAAAAGTATTCAAGTTTTTCGCTAAGTTTTTTTTGGAACTCCCAATTTTTTTTTTTTGAAACTTGGACTTCTATTTTGGAACCAAATCGAAGAGGCTCCATTTCCTCATATGTAGAGAATATATTTACGGAAACACCAAACCAAAAATTCGATGTTTCCGTAAATATATTCTCTACATATGAGGAAATCCGGGGGTTTTGACAAACTTCCAAAAACAAAGTATTCAATTTTTTCGCTAAGTTTTTGAAGAGCGTTGACACGAATATGTTATGAATATATTCTTTTTGTTTGTAGTTATTTTATAAAAGAATACAAAATGTCCAGATTTGGCCGAAAAACCAAACCAAAAGCAAATTTTCAGTTATCAGTTGTTTCTGATTCTGAAATTCAGGTGAAAACATCCAAAGTGAAAAACGATGATCTCCGTGTTATAAAAAAAGCAATCAATTCCAATGCAAAACTCAAAACGTTTAATGTTATGAACACGGATGTTCACACGTTAACTTCACTAATTAATAATAATGACAAATACACATTGAGTGAGATTCCCTCGTATGTTACCCGTGTTCGTAAAAAAAATCACCCGAAGGTCTTTGATCATTTGAAGATTGCTCCCAAATTGTGGAATACATTATTTCTTTATCAACAAGAAGGTGTTGAACAAATTATCGATCAATATGGTTCGCGTTGTTTGCTTGGTGATGACATGGGTTTGGGTAAAACATTCCAAGCTTTAGCTTTTATTAGCTATCACCTCGAGCCGAAGGCGGCCGATAGCATTCGCGTTTTGGTAGTTTGCCCCTCATATTTGCGTTATCATTGGCAACACAGCGTGAAGGAATGGCTTGACCTCGATTCGCAGATTGCCAAGAAAGGCAGCGCAATTCTGACTGAAAAGATCTGCATTGTTTCCTATGCGATGTTGAAGGCTTTAGCAATCAAACCTTGTGTGTTCAATGTCGTTGTATGTGACGAATCGCATTACGCCAAATCGAGAAAAGCTTTGCGTACCAAAACTTTGACTCCGCTCGTTAAATCAGCGAAAGCGGCATTATTAATTACAGGAACGCCCGCTTTAAACCGACCCATCGAGTTATTTAGTCAATTACTGATGCTGAGACCAGCTTACGTTAAAAATTACACCTCTTTTGCTGCCAGATACTGCAATGGTAAACAAACAGCGTTTGGCTATGATGACCGTGGCAACAGTAATGAAAAGGAGCTGGCTTGGCTCTTACGCAAAGGTTTCATGGTAAGACGTCTTAAAAGAGATGTATTGTCTCAGCTTCCCGCCAAAATTCGAAATTCAATTTGGTTGGAAATTAAAAAATCTGAATTGGGTGCAGTTGAAAAAGAATTCAAAAGATGGAAAAAATTAAATGAACGGATTTATAAACTTGCCTCAGGCTCCGAAGAACAAAGAGAAATGATTTTCGAGCGCAAAACGGTCATATCTGGACTTTATTTACTAACGGCAGAGGCAAAAATTAAAGCAGTGGTCAATTGGGTAACTGATGCACTGCAACAAGGAAGAAGCTTCATCTTTTTTGCATACCACATGAACGTGTTGAATGCCGTTGAAGAAGCGGTGAAGAATTTAAACATTGGGTACATTCGTATTGACGGTTCTACACCGTCACATAAACGAACATCCGCCGTTGAATGTTTTCAATCCGACCCGCTTATCCGCATTGCAATACTTTCAATCGGCGCGGCAGGTGCGGGAATCACTTTGACACGTGTTAATGAATGCGTTTTTGGCGAATTGGTGTGGACACCAGGCGAAATTATCCAAGCCGAGGATCGCATTCACAGAATTGGGCAGGACAAGAAGTGTGAAATAAACTATCTGCTCGGAACCGAAACTTTGGATTCTTACATGTTTCCGAACATTTGCAAGAAATTATTGACAATTGACCAAATCACCGATGATGAGCGAACAGATCGTACGCTTGAAGGAAAAAAAAGCTTTGTTGAAGCCAAAGAAGAAGAAAGTAATTTGATGTCATTATTGAATGATATTTTCTAAAGTTATACAAAATATAATTATTGATTATTGATTATTATTCTACAATGTATTTACTCTACTTATATGTATTCACCACGCCACTTTTTATGTGTATTGTTTTTAAGAATTCTGTGCGCTGTCGTCGTACTCTTATATCCCATCGCCTTGGCTGCAGCTGTAAGCGATGGGTATTCTTTTCTTGCATCTTTCTTGCCCTTTTCCCAAATACGGCAAGGACGACTGTTTGATCTTGCTTGGTTCTCTTGAGGTGTCAGAAATTGCAAATTATTGGCACAGTGATTGGTTGGCTTAAAATCAATGTGGTCGACCTCCAGTTGATATTGTCCTGGAGCAAATGTCCAAACTATGCCTGTCTTGAGATACTGATCGGCAATGTATTCATTCATTTGTTTTCTGTGGAATACCAAGGCAACGACACGATAAAACAAAAGAGCCATCTTCATCAAGTTGATCGAAGGGCGTTTCTCGCCTCGGAAGTCTCGAATCCTTGCATTTTTAGTGGATTTCACCACGAATTTGAATCTTGCCATGTTGCTGACCCAGTATTCAGTTAATGGAGGTATCGGTACTTCCAAAGTATCATGATCGGCTGCCGTAAGGCGTTTCCAAATTTCACCTTCAAGATCGGGCAAGTCGTACCAGGAGAATTGCGCCCAGCAATCCCGACCTTCGTATTTGATCTTGACCAAGCTATTTCTGGCAGGCATATCTTCATTTTTAATAGAATGTGCAATGTCATTTGATGTAAGCTTGTAATCGTCCTTGACTTCTTTGCGATGGGGATAATTTTTGACGATTGGATTTCTTTCAGAATCGAGAAGGGGCTGGCCTTTGGAAACAAAAACGGTCATGGTGCAGGGGGCTGATTGACTCATGGCTGCCCTGGCTATGGATTCGGCCGACCGAGTCGTTTTTTTGTGGTGTTCTTTTTTGGTCATAATCATGCCGTTTGAGACCACATTGTTGGTTTTGTCTTTGTCAATATGATCTACTTGAAAGGCACTACCAAAATCTCGGAGGGGCATACCATCAGTGCCGAGCTTTGCCGCTGGTGTTAACTGACCCCACGCCAAACAGGCAAATTTCAAGGCTTGTGCAGTCAATGTTTGGCCATAATCATCCCCAATTTTAACGTTTAACCGACCTTTGTGGTCATCTTTAGCTGTTGGAGTTCCATAGTATTTAAAACCTTCACGCATCCGAATAAACAGGCAGGTTAAACTGGCAAAGGTTAGATCGAATCCCCGCCCAACTTGTTTGTAGATTATGCCGTCTTTTTTGATTGCATTGGCATTTTCTGGTTTGCAAGGAACATAGCCGTTATCATTTAAGATAAAGAATTCCAAATCGTCTATTGGAAATATCTTTAGTTTGCTTTCGATCAATGCATCTGACTCTTCCAATTCCAAAATTTCAGAGTCATTACTCGAAAGTCTTTGACGTTTATTGCCACTCGCCCCTGAATCTGGTGCATTTCTTTTAGACATTTGTTGATTTGCCTATGTTACTATAATAATTAAAAATGCTATATCAGATCCAACTTTTTATTTCTGGATTTTTTCCAAAAAATTCTATTTTCTAAACTATTTTAATATACTATAATATACCCACTCTCTATATAAAAAATGTTTTCTGCGTTAATGAATAGTTCTAAGATATTGCGAGAAGAAAATGGGCATACTGTTGTAACCAACCAGTTCTACTATCGTAAATCTAGAAATGTTAATGTTGATATTACTATGAAAGAACTATCTAAACATAATACAAAGGAAGATGCTTGGATTTGTATTGAAGGAAAAGCATA